>Ga0233427_10000057_pt1 | contig 149920 bp, 142 predicted proteins | sample SI_118_April2016_5_FD_179885 | JGI IMG/M metagenome (GOLD analysis project Ga0233427, IMG submission 179885) | Seawater microbial communities from Saanich Inlet, British Columbia, Canada - SI_118_April2016_100_MG | ecosystem: Environmental > Aquatic > Marine > Inlet | place: Canada: British...
ACATTCCCTGAATTATTCGTTTGACTGAAGCCAACCGAGCAAATCAAGAAAATAAACATGAATGTAATTTTTTTCATAATTTAAAATTTAGTTAATAATTAATTGTTTTTAGTTAAAAGCTTACTTTGCTTAAAATAAGTTATTAAATATTGTAAATTAAATCAACTTTACAAAATTAACTACCTACTAATTAACAATATAATAAATTAAAAAAAACTATAAAGTACATTCAATGCTGACACCTAGGATAAGTTTAAAAAGTTATTAACAATTTTACAGCGATTTTTTTAGTTAAATATTTACTCAAATTAGTTAATATAAAATAAATTTTATGGGTTTAAAACACAACTATTTTTATTGTTTTTTTATATTACTTTGTGGCACCCATTTACTTGATAAATATTCTGATTAAATTAGCATTTTGAATGAAAAAAATATACCACCTCGCTACTTGTGATAACAATAAAAGAATTTTAAGAGCGTTAAATCTTCCTGAAAATTTCATTAAACAAGATTTAAAAACAAATCCAATTTCTGAAACAGAATTAGAAGAACTGTATCACTTTTCTAAGAGTTACGAAGCACTAATTAATAAGCGATCACGATTGTATAACGAACGTAATTTAAAAAACAAAAACATTAAAGAAGCTGACTATAAAAAGTTACTATTAGAACATTATACTTTTTTAAAACGTCCTATTTTAATAAATGAACAAGAAGTCTTTATTGGCAATAGCAAGAAAGTAGTTGCAGCAGCAAAAAAATCATTATAGTTAATTTAACCTAAATTGGTATTCAAATATAATTTACCAGGGGATTTAACATCAACGCTGATAATCAAATCGCTGCAGTAGGAAACAAATTTGATTATGTTTTAAACAGAAACTTTGCAAGGAATTAAAATAATCTTTTTTTTATGAACCAAAAAGCCTTAGCTATTCTCGCAGCAACAGCTGCTAGTGTAATTTATGGTATTAATCATACGATTGCTGAAAACTTAATGCCAGAAATAATCCAACCTTATGGATTTATTTTTTTACGAATTAGTGGTGCTGCAATTCTTTTTTGGCTATTGAGTTTATTTTTGCCTTCAGAAAAAATAGCTAAAAGCGATAGGCTTCGATTTTTGGCTTGTGGCTTATTTGGTATGACCATCAATATGTTGATGTTTTTTAAGGGATTAAGTCTGTCAACACCTATCAATAGTTCAGTTGTAATTACTTTAGTACCTGTCATTCTTTTGATATTATCAGCAATATTTTTAAAAGAAAAAATTACTTGGAATAAATATATTGGAATTGGTTTGGGACTTCTTGGAGCTTTAATTTTAATATTTTTAGGAATAAAAACCCAAAATAATGCTCCTAATATTCCATTAGGGAATATTTTGTTTTTAGTGAATGCTTCTTCCTATTCTATCTATTTAATTATAGTTAAACCCTTAGTTAAAAAATACAATTCCATAACATTAATGAAATGGTTATTCTTAATTGCTTTTATTATTAATTTCCCAATTGGGATCAATGAATTTATTGAAGTTGAATGGTCTCAATTACCCTTAGATATTATAAGTAAATTAATATTCGTTGTAATAGGAACCACTTTTTTTACCTATCTTTTTAACATCTATGCTTTAAAGCAATTACAACCCTCAACCATTGGAGCTTTTATTTATTTACAACCCGTTACAGCAGTTTTATTTGCAATTATTGTAGGTTCAGATTCGATAACTCCGATTAGAGCTGTTGCAGCTGGATTAATATTTATGGGGGTATTTCTATCTACCAGAAAAACAAAAAACGCATAGTGTCGTGATTTATAAGTTACGATTGGCGAAAATTAAACTATTTTTTGCGCTTATGAAGCAATAGGAGCGATGATATCCTAGCTAACAGAGCGACGAAAAATATAATCAGGGTGAAAAAGAAATAATTTTAACGATTGGAACTTGTTAATTACAGCACTAACTTATAGGTCCTCTGGAAATTGCTTGTATTTACGAGTATCCTCCTTGGTTAAAATTTTAAAATCATCTGTTTTATCTAAACTATTTAAGGCAGAAAAAAGTAGTTCAGGTACATCGCGTAACTTACGCGTTTGTAAATCAATCCAACCTCCCATCATATTGCATCGAGCCATGTTTATGCCTTCTGCACTATAAAAATTATGCTGAAATTCAAAATACATTCCTGCTTCTGAAATTCCTTTTAATTGTAAAGAAACACGAACTGGTTTACCAGGAAATATCTCCTTAAAATAGAACATATGTTCATAAAAAACGACTGGGCCAATGTGATTTTTAACCATATTACCTTGCCCAAAACCTTTCTCCATCATAAAACTAAGACGGGTATGACTCATAAAGTTTATATAACTACTATTTGCTAAATGGCGATTGGCATCAAGATCGTTCCAGCGAACTTCAAATTCTTTTAAATACATATTTTAATTTTTTTTCAAAAATAAAATACTTTTTGAAGTATCTCTAGAAACTCGTTGTCCAATTTGGATATTTTTACTAGTTTTACACAAGTCCTAAAGGAAATATCGGTAAAACTTTAGCTCTTCCTTTAGAATTTAAAGTAAAAACCTAAAATATTTGATGATTTTAGGTTTAATTTAATCAAAATGAACAACGGTTTATAATAATTTCTTACTTTGAAAAAAAAAGATGCCTCTTATACAAAGTGATCACCAACCTTCCTTTATTTTTAGAAATGGGCATTTTTCTACAATATATTCTGCAAAATTAAGAATTTCGCCTAGCCTAATTCAGATAAGAGAGCGCGTTACCCTGCCTGACAATGATTTTATTGACATTGATTGGTCTTATGCTAAAAAACCTACCAAAAAAGCGGCTATTTTACTTCACGGATTAGAAGGAAACGCTCAAAGAATTTATATAAAAGGTGCTGCTAAAGCTTTATTGAGTGACTATTGGGATATTGCCGCTATAAATTTTAGAGGTTGTAGCGGAGAGGATAATACAATGTACCAATCCTATCATTCCGGAAAAACAGATGATTTAGAATCGATTATTAATCACATACTAGAAAAGGATCACTATCAAGAAATCGTTTTAGTAGGATTTAGTTTAGGAGCAAATTTGCTTTTAAAATATTTAGGTGAACGAGAAGATATCCCAAAGCAAATAAAAAAAGGAGTTGCGATTTCAGTACCCACAAGTTTAAAGGGGTCTTTAGAGCGCTTAAATAAACCCGAAAATTGGCCATACAGGACTGTTTTTTTAATAAGCTTGCGAAATAAATACCAACTAAAAATGAAGCAATACCCAGATAAAATGTGTGCGTCAGATTTAAAAAAAATAAAAACCTTAAAGGATTTTGATGACATCTATACCTCAAAAGCTCATGGTTTTAAGGATGCTTATGATTATTATCAAAGAAACAGCAGCAATCAATTTTTACCTAATATTAAAGTCCCTGTACTGATTTTAAATGCAAAAAACGATAGTTTTTTAAGTCTAGATTGTTTCCCTTTTGATATTGCAAAAAACTCAAAACATATTTTTTTAGAAACTCCATTATACGGAGGACATGTTGGATTTCATGTATCTAACGATACGTATTATAGTGAAAAAAGAACGGTATTATTTTTAAAAGACATAAAGTAACCCTTATTTATTACCTTTTAAATAAGTTAGATTATAGCTAATCGACAATGTCCTTTATTTAAAATAACAAATACAATAAAGAAAGGATTCAAAGAAATCTAAGTGTTTACACTCCCACTCTAATTTAGTACCTTTGCCTTTTATAAAAAATCAGTTTATGATTCAGTCAATGACCGGGTATGGTAAATCGGTAATCCAGTTACCTGCCAAAAAAATTACCGTCGAAATAAAATCATTAAATAGTAAAAGCATCGATTTAAATGCTAGAGTTCCATCATTCTATAGAGAAAAGGAATTGGAAATTCGTAAAAGCATTTCACAATCATTAGTTAGAGGAAAAGTAGATTTCAATCTTTATGTTGAAATCACTGGAGAAAAAACGAGTGCAAAAGTGAATGAAGTAGTGATAAGGCACTATATGAATCAACTTAAAAACGTTGTTCCTGTAAATGATGTAGAGCTTTTAAAAATGGCTGTAAAAATGCCAGATTCAATGAAAACAGAACGAGAAGAAATTGATGCAGATGAATTTAAAACTATTTTGGAGGCCGTTAATGAAGCTTTAATAGCTATTAATTTATATCGATCTGATGAAGGTAAAGTGCTTGAAGATGATTTTAAAATGAGGATTAACAGCATTTCAGAGCTATTGATAAACGTAACTGCTATTGATTCTGATAGAATTGAAATTGTTAAAGACCGCCTCCGAAAAGCAGCTGGAGATTTAAAAGAGGCTGTAGATGAAAATCGCTTTGAACAAGAGTTGATTTACTATCTAGAGAAATACGACATTACCGAAGAAAAAGTGCGTTTAAAAAATCATTTAAACTACTTTAAGGAAGCATTAGATTCTTCTGACTCGAACGGAAAAAAAATTGGTTTTATTTGTCAAGAAATTGGTAGAGAAATCAACACCATTGGATCAAAATCAAATCACGCTCCTATGCAACAATTGGTCGTGCAGATGAAAGATGAATTAGAAAAAATAAAAGAACAAGCTTTAAACGTTTTATAATGAAAGGAGGAAAATTAATCATTTTTTCAGCACCATCTGGAAGTGGAAAAACAACCATCGTTCAACATTTACTTAAACAAAAAAAATTAAATTTAGATTTTTCTATTTCTGCTACTTCAAGAGAGCCTAGAAAAGGAGAAAATCATGGTCAAGATTACTATTACATTAGCTTAAAACAATTTAAACAACACATAAAGAATAATGATTTTTTAGAATGGGAAGAAGTGTACCGAGATAATTTTTATGGAACATTAAAAACAGAAATCGAACGTATTTGGGCCAAGGGTAAAAACGTTATTTTTGATATTGATGTGGTTGGTGGTTTGCGAATTAAAAAGAAATTTCCAGCGCAAACATTATCCGTATTTGTAAAGCCCCCAAGTGTAGATGAACTTAAAATAAGGTTAAAAAAACGTAAAACTGAAAGTGATGAAAAAATTAATATGCGAATTGCAAAAGCTTCAGTAGAATTAGCAACTGCTCCACAATTTGATTTTATCATTGAAAATATTGACTTGAATATTGCTTTAAAAGAAGCCGAAGTATTAGTTGCAAACTATATAAAAAAATCCAATGAGTAAAAAGATTGGCTTATTTTTTGGAACCTTTAATCCTATTCACGTAGGGCATTTAATAATCGCCAACCATATGGCGGAGTTTTCCGAACTAGATGAAGTTTGGCTAGTAGTGACTCCTCACAATCCACATAAAAAAAAGAATGCTTTATTAGAAGATACCCATCGATTGGCTATGGTTAGAATTGCAACTGAAGCGTATCCAAAATTAAAAGCTAGTACTATAGAATTTGATCTTCCGCAACCAAATTACACGGTTAATACCTTAGCTGTTTTAGAGGAAAAATACCCAGATAAAGAATTTTGTTTAATAATGGGTGAAGACAATTTAAAGAGCCTTCATAAATGGAAGAATTATGAAGTGATTTTGGAAAGGTATCCCATATTTATTTATCCACGAATTTCGGAAAATTTAGAAAGAGATGCAAATTTAATTCTAGAAAAGAAGGCTTCTGTAACACTTATTAATGCTCCAATAGTTGAGCTGTCATCTACATTTATCAGAAAGAATATTGCGCTAAATAAAAACATTAAACCCATGCTAAGCAAAAATGTTTGGCACTATATTGATGAGATGAATTTTTATAAAAAAAGCAATAATTAACATTGTTTGTAGAGCCTCTTAATATTCCGTATTTTTGAACTTAATACTTGTTTTTTATGTCAAATAAACAAAAGTTTGCTGTTTTTGGAGGAGGAAGTTGGGCAACTGCTATTGTAAAAATACTTTGTGAAAACTTAGATGAAGTTGGTTGGTACATGCGTAATGAAAACGCATTAGAACACATTAAAAAAGACAAACACAATCCAAATTATTTAAGTTCTGTTGAATTTGATGCATCTAAATTAAAGCTAAGTAAGGACATTAATAAAATGGCAACTTATGCCGATTATCTTATTTTTGCAATTCCTTCTGCTTTCTTATTTAATGAGTTAAAGAAATTAACCGCACCCTTAAAAGGAAAAATTATTTTTTCTGCAATTAAAGGAATTGTTCCAGAAACGAGTTTAATAGTAGGAGATCATTTCTATAAAAATTTAAACATACCCTTTAAAAATATTGGTGTAATTACAGGGCCTTGCCATGCAGAAGAGGTTGCATTAGAACGGCTTTCGTATTTAACCATTGCCTGTGCAGATGATAAAAAAGCACAAATCGTAGCAGATCATCTTAGTTGTGATTATATAAAATGTAAAATCAGTGAAGATATTATTGGTACAGAATATGCCGCTATGCTCAAAAATATTTATGCAATAGCTGCAGGAATTGCACACGGTTTAGGTTATGGTGATAACTTCCAAAGTGTATTGATGAGTAATGCTATTCGGGAAATGAAGAAGTATATAAAGAAAATTTATAAAATGAAAAGGGATATTAATGGCTCTGCATACCTTGGAGATCTATTAGTAACAGGCTATTCTACATTTAGTCGCAATCGCATGTTTGGTAATATGATTGGGAAAGGATATACTGTTAAAAGTGCCCAAATGGAAATGAGTATGATTGCCGAAGGTTATTACGCTTCAAAAAGTGCCTACCAGCTTAATAAAAATAAGGAAAAAAATGCTAAAACACCTATAATAGATGCTATTTATAGCATATTATATGAAAATAAAAATGCGAAAAAGGTTTTTAAAGCGCTTGCTGATAAGTTGGATTAATTAGACTGCCAAAACACAATCTTGGCCCATTAAGTCAATAAAAACAGTGTTGTTTTCTTTTATGCTATAAGGCTTAAACGTAAATGTTCTATCAAAAAGTTTTCCTTCAGCAAAAAAGGTTACTAAATATTCGTTGGTAAAGCCTAATACTTCTTCGCAAACCAATTCAACCTTTGCTCCTGTATGCGGTAGTAAATTACCTAAACCATGGCGTAAGGTGGACGTTTTTTTATTTTTACTAGTTCCCCTAGACATGACTAAAACAGACTCAATAATATCCTCGCGATTATTGATTAAATATACAATCCAAGTTTTAGCTAAAAAATCTTTATCCCATTCATGAGTTGCAACAACCTGAATGTTTTTAACAATTGGGATGATGAGATCTTTCTTCATAATGTATTAATGATTTTATTCAGAAGAAGGATTCAAATAAAGGGTCGTAGGAATTATTCGCTTCGCTCTGAACGATATATTATAAACTTTTAAACTGCTCTAAAAAACGAATATCATTTTCACTAAACATGCGAATATCTGGAATCTGATGAAGCAATAAAGCGATTCGGTCTATGCCCATTCCAAAAGCAAATCCTGAATAAATTTTAGGGTCTATATTACAGTTTTTTAACACATTTGGGTCTACCATACCGCAACCCATTATTTCTAACCAACCCGTGCCTTTGGTCATTTTATAATCGGTTTCTGTTTCCAATCCCCAATACACATCTACCTCAGCACTTGGCTCCGTAAATGGGAAGTAAGAAGGGCGTAGGCGTATTTTAGATTTACCAAACATTTCGGTGGTGAAGTATTGAAGTGTTTGTTTTAAATCTGCAAAACTCACTCCTTTATCCACATACAATCCTTCTACTTGATGGAAGAAACAATGTGATCTTGCTGAAATTGCTTCATTGCGATATACTCTCCCAGGTGAGATCGTTCGTATAGGAGGTTTGTTGTTTTCCATATAACGAACTTGAACTGAAGATGTATGAGTTCTTAATAATACATCTGGATCTTTTTCAATAAAAAATGTATCCTGCATATCACGTGCCGGATGGTATTCCGGAAGATTTAATGCGGTAAAATTATGCCAATCGTCTTCAATTTCTGGGCCTTCAGAAACATTAAATCCAATGCGAGAAAATATATCTATAATCTTATTTTTTACAATAGAAATAGGATGTCTAGAGCCCAATTCAAAAGGTTCTCCTGGACGTGTTAAATCTCCGTAAATTCCTTTTGTATCATCATCACTTGATAAAGATACTTTTAAGGAAGCTACTTTTTCGGTAGCTTTTGTTTTAAGCTGATTGATGGTTTGTCCAAATTCCTTTTTTTGATCGTTTGGAACGTTTTTAAATTCAGCAAAGAAAATATTTAGCAATCCTTTTTTTCCTAAATATTTAATTCGGAATTGCTCTACCTCCTCTTGTGACTTTGCATTAAAAGCCTCAACTGCTGCTATATGTTCTTTTATTTTCTGAATCATAATTAAAATCTTTCAATATTGCAAAATTACATTTTTTTAGGTCTAGCGCAACAAATTAAATAGAAAAGCGTATCGTTTCTAGTTAATTTGTTGCGCTATTTAATAAGCTCTTTTTCTAAAAAATAAGTTACAATTGCTTCTTTCATTAGTACACTTTGCTCTCCAGCTTTTAATAATGGTAATTCTTCTAGTATTTTATAATGGGGCCAACCCTCTTCATCAAAATAATCGAAAGCATAATAACCAAAAGGTTCTAAAAGCCTACAAATAGCAATATGCATTAAATCTAGTTTATCGTCTTTACTGTATTTAGTATTTAAGTTTCCTTTTTCCTGAAGTCCAATAATATATATAATTGCATCTAAATCTAAGGTATCTCCATCTGCAAATTGGTTGCTTAAAAGCAGGACCAATTCTTCCCATTGCTTCTTTAATTCTTCGTCTCTTGCCATATTAATTTTTGAATAAATAAGGGTTTCAAATAATTACCTCCCTTTCTAAAACATCGCAAAGATAATGTATCTTTATCCTAAATTCATTACATGAACTTATTAGACATTATTTTAGGTGTTATTTTAGTTTTTTCTTTCTTTCAAGGAATGAAAAAAGGCCTATTTGTTACATTAGCTTCCTTAATAGGCTTGGTTTTAGGTATTATTGGAGCTATTTATTTTTCCGATTATGCAGCTAGCTATATCAATGAATGGTTTTCTTGGAAAGAACAGACGACTGGCTTTGTTGCAATGGCAGTTACCTTTATAGCCATTATTATTATTGTAAATTGGGCTGGAAAATTCTTAACCAAAATAGCAGATTTTGCTTTTCTGGGTATTTTTAATAAAATTCTTGGAGGTGTTTTTAATATGATTATCGCTGCGTTTATTGTAAGTGTTATTTTTATGTTTTTTAATGAATGGAATGCTACCGAATATGTAATTTCAGAAGAGAAAAAAAAGAACTCTTACCTATATGAACCTGTTGCAAATTTAGCCCCCTTAGTGTTGCCTAATTTAGTAGAAGAAATTAAAAATATTGATATTCCAAAAGATATTTTGAATATCAATAAACCTGAAAAAGAAAAAGAAAACTTATAACTCTTTAAGATCTGAATATGGAATCCATCCTTCTTTTCCGTTTACAATCTCAATAAGTGCCCAGTCAGTATCTTTCTCAACTATTTGAACTTTGGTACCTTCATGAACCGTAAATGCTATTTCACTGCCTAGATTTGGTGCTTCTCTAACTGCAATACTTTCGGCAAAAATAATTGCAGGGTTATTTTTAATCGCATCATCATGGATTGAAAAAGCCATAGAAAGTGACATCCCAAATAATAAAATAGAAAAAACAGCAGCAGCAAAGAACAATCGTTTTCTACGCTCTGAATATAAAAAATAGTACATTAAAAAAAACAGTACAAAACTTATTGAAAACAATACTGTTAAATATGCCCACCCATCAAAAGTAAGTATATCAGATATGGTATAATACCATTTATAAAATATGGTTTTTGGTAAGGGCTCAATCGCATCTACTTTTGCATTTTCAGCAAAGGCTAAATTGTTCTTTATATCATCATCATTTGGCGCTAGCAATAAAGCTTTTTCATAATAATAAATGCTTGGCCCAATATTATTAAGCTGATAGTGAGCGTTTCCTAAATTAAAATATAATTCGGGAGCATGTTGTTTATCCGCTATAATTTTCATCCAAGAATTTACTGCTTCTTGGTATTTCTCCGCTTTATATAATGATTTTCCTTGCTCGAAAAGAGGTCCGTTTTGAGCAAAATTTAAAACAGTGAAAAGCATTAAAACAACTAAAAACGCTTTTTTTACATATCCTATTTTATTTATAATAGTGACTTTCATTATTGAATCTGTTTATCAATATTAGAAATAACTCCAACTGCTTTTTTATAATCCTGTTTAATAGTAACATCAGATGTTGGAGTATACCGAGCAAACTCACAACTTTTAAGCAGGCCAATAAAATCTGAAATAACTACTTCTTTAACTTTTCTTTCGGCCAATAAAATTGTTATTTTTTCTTTTGAAAACTCCGAAGTAACGAGGTCTAGTTTAGCTCTTAAATAATTATGTAAAGCGCGTTCTAAAGCTTCATAAAAAGCTTCTTGTTTTCCTAAATTATTTTTTGCTTCTGATAAATATTTTTTAGCCAATTTTGTTGCTTTTCTAAAACGCTTCCCTTCTACATCACTTAATTTTTTTCTTCTTGCAGTTCCTATTAATATAATTATTGGAATTAATAAAAATGGGATTCCCGTTAAGCACCAAAAAAGAGAGGTTTTAAAAAATTTAGGGCGATTTATAGAAATTAATTTAACGGAAGTCTTTATATATTTAAATTGATCATTAGCTAATGAAATCGTATTTTCATTACTTGTATTTTCTTTTAATTTATTTGGCTGATTGGTTACAGGACCATTTTTAACTTGTATTATTATTTCTTCAGATGAAACCGTTTTATAACTTTTTAAAACAGGATCAAAATAAGAAAATGTTATAGGTCGTATTGGGTAACTCCCTTTATATTGAGGAATAACAGTATAAGTATCGTTTATAAAACCATCCATCCCTTTTATATTAACAGCTATTTTATTATCCCTAATAGGTTCGTATACTTCTAAAGAACTAGGTAAGTTTATAGATGGTAGGTTAAATAATTTTAAATTTCCTGTTCCTTTTACTCTTATTTTTAATTCTAAAGCTTCGTTGGCATCTAAAGTTAATTTATTTGTTGAGACGTTAAAATTAAATGCACCCACGGCTCCAGAAAAATTATCTGGCTTTCCTTCTATTGGTAATGGTTTTACAGTAATTGTTCTTTTTCCTGCAGAAATGGTGATATTGACACGAGTCATTCTTCTACGCCCAAACATGTCTCTTAAGTTTCCTTGAACATCTATAGGAATATCTAGTGTTAAGGGTTCAATAATTAATGGTCCTGTTTTTTGAGGATATAATACTGCTTTTCTTAAGATTACATATCGATAAGGCTTCCCTTTAAAGGTTCCTTTAAAAACTTGCTGTTTACCTTTGTCTTCAATATTCTGACTCCAAAAGTCTTCAAATTTTGGAATAGCTATTTCCTGCCAACCTCTAGTGATACTAACTTCATTTGATACATATAATTTATAGACAACTGTAATGGCCTCATTTAAATAGGGATTGGTTTTTGAAATTTCTGCTATTAAATGAACATTTTCGCTTGCTAAATAATCTGCACTATTTTCATCTTTTGGTTTAATTACCGCTGCAGTAACTATAATATTTAAAGAAGTTGTTTTATAAATTTGGTCATCAATTTCTATGGTTGCTTGATTGATTATGAAATTCCCTTGAGCTCTGGGCACTAAAAAATAAGAGTAGGTTTTTAAATAACTTCTTTTACCATTTAACCAAGAATTACTGATGGATTGATTAGGCCCTCCAACAACATTAAAGCCCTTAAAGTTAGGAGGAACAAAATTATCACCATCCTGATTCATTTCAAAATCTACCCGTAACCGTTCATTAATTCCTAAGGTTTTTTTACTCACTTTAGCAACAAAAGAAACTTGAGCTTGAACAAATCCAATGCTCAACATAAAAACTAATATAAAAACTGATTTAAGTCTCATTACCAATCTTTTTCAGATTTTGCTTTTATGCCTTTTTGCTTTTTGGCATTGATTTTATCTTGAACCTTTTTCTCTTCATTATTCATTGCTTCTAATAAGTTTTTAACTTGTTGAGGAGAAAGTTTTCCAGGTTCTGTTGGCTTTTGCTCTTGTTTTTCTTCTTTTGGTTCGTCAGGCTTTCCTTTATCCTTATTCTCGTCTCCTTCTTTTTTATCTTGCTCTTCTTCTCCTTTATCATTTTCATCTTTCTGATCACCATCTTCTCCATCCTTTTTATTATTCTCATTATCCTGGTTCTCTTTCTTTTCTTCGTCTTTTTTATCCTCTTCATCCTCCTTGTCATCATCACCTCCTCCATTTTTTTCTTGATCTTCTAGAAGTTCTTTTGCCAATGCATAATTGTAACGTGTTTCTTCATCTTTAGGATTATTTCGCAGGGCATTTTTATAGGATTCAACTGCTTCCTGATATTTTTTATCATTCATATAGGTATTTCCTAAATTATGAAAAGCACTGTGTTTGTCTAATTTTGTGTCTGCGACAGCTGCAGCTTGATTAAAACGTGACATCGCGACATCATTCAGTTCTTTATCATAATACGCATTTCCCAAATTATATTTTCCGGTAACATCTTTAGGGTTTAATGCAATAGCTTCGCGATATGCTGCTTCTGCAATAATAAAGTTATCCTGAGCCATTTCATAACTTGCATCACTTAATGATGCTCTTGACTCTTTAATTGCATTTTGTTTTTCTTTAGCTACCTCTTGTGCTACAATAGAGAATGTAGTCACTAAAAGAAATATAAGACAGGTCATATTCTTTAGCGAAACACTATTTTTAAATAGGTTATACTTCATCTTCATTAAACAAATTTAATTTTTTAATCCAAGCAGTTTTTCTTTCCAACAACAATAATTCAATAACTAACAAAAAAATTGACAAGCCTAAAAACCACTGAAATCGATCTTTAAAATCTGTAAATTGTTTAGATTCAAACTCTTTTTGATTCATGCCGTTTAAAATGGTCGTTACTTGTTCGATAACTTCATTTGTATTGCTCCCATCTAGATATTTTCCATTCCCTTTTGTGGCAATTTCAATTAATTTTTCGGTATCCAAACGTGTTATAACTTGCTGGTTGTTTTGATCTCGTTTGTAATATTGTAAAATTCCATTTCGTTTAATGGGTATTGGCCCTCCTTTTTTGGTTCCTACACCAATTGTATAAATACGGATCCCCAAATTTGCAGCTTCATTAACTATTTTAGAAATACTCCCTTCGTGATCCTCTCCATCTGAAACAATAAACAATACTTTGTTTACCTGATCCTCATCGTTATAATAGGTTTCTGCCATTTTAATGGCTTCTGTAATCGCTGTTCCTTGCGATGAAACCATATCGGTATCCATACTGTTCAAAAATAGTTTTGTTGTGGAAAAGTCGGTAGTAATCGGTACTTGAGGAAAAGCACTTCCTGCATACCCTATAATTCCAACCCGATCACCACCTAAACTATTGATAATTTGAGTAATTAATTGCTTCGATTTGTCTAAACGGTTTGGAGCAATATCTTCCGCCAGCATACTTTTTGAAACGTCCAATGCAAAAACCACATCCACTCCTGCTCTAGAAATAGTTTCTATTTTTGTCCCTATTTTAGGATTCACTAATGCCAATGCAAGACTTGCTATCGCAAGTGATAGTATGATAACTTTAATCCAAGATTTAAAAAAAGATCGATTTGGACTAAGCAATCTTAGTGCCTTTGAATGTGCAAATTTCTTTTGAGTGTGTTTTTTCCATATAAAAACCAATAAGAAAATTACCATAAGCCCAACAATGGCAAATAGTAAATAAAAAAATATTGGTTTTTCTAATTGATACATATTTATTTCCTGCACAAACAGGAATCTTTTAAATTATTAAACAAAACTTCTAAATAGGGTATATCTTAACAACAGTTCAAATAATAATAAACCAAAAGCAGCAAGTACTAAAGGTCTAAATAATTCGTCGTAGCTTTTATATTTTGTCTCTTCTATTTCAGTTTTTTCTAATTTATTAATCTCTTCATAAATATCTTCTAACTTACTATTACTAGTAGCTCTAAAATACTTACCTCCTGTAGTTTCAGCAATTTGCTTTAGTAAATCTTCATCAATTTCTACTTGAATATTTCCATATTGAAAAGATCCATTTGGTAAAATTCCAATTGGTGATAAGGCCATTCCATTAGATCCAATTCCAATGGTATATACCTTAATACCAAATTCTACAGCTAATTCACTAGCAATCTTTGGGTCGATAAACCCAGAATTATTTACACCATCTGTTAAAAGAATAATTACTTTCCCTTTAGCACGGCTTTCTTTTAATCGATTTACAGAGGTTGCTAATCCCATTCCAATTGCTGTACCCCCAGTAATTGTTGTATTGTATTTTATACTTTTTAATGACGATAAAACAATATTTTTATCACTCGTTAAAGGTGTTTTAGTATAACTCTCTCCAGCATATTCCACCAATCCAAGTCGATCGTTTGGTCGCGCTTGAATAAACTTAGAAGCTACTACTTTTAAAGCTTCTAGTCTATTAGGCTTTAAGTCTCTTGCTAGCATACTTGCAGATACATCTATTGCAATCACAATATCGATTCCCTTAGTAGTTTTAATCCGTGTAGATTCATCAACTGTTCTAGGACGTGCCATCGCAACTATTATTAAAGCTAATGTGATTAATCGCAAAACAAATAATAAAGGGCGTAATTTTGCTAACCAGTTTTTAGAAGTATCAAACCCTTTTAAACTGGATATTTTTAAGACGGCAGTCTGTTGTTTTCGTTTCCAAAAAAACCATAACAATAACAATGGAAGTAATAATAACAACCAAAATAATTGTGGGTTTACAAATTCGAAATTACTGCTCATTCTTTTTCTTTTTTTCTTGAGTAACTTCTAACTCAATAGAATTGATAATGCGGTCTTTTATAGCTTCTGAAAAACGACCATCGTCTTGATAAACTACCAATACTTCTTGCAGGCCATTTTCTTGAGCAAATAATAATAACTCATAAGAACTCTTCTTTTTTAATACTTTGTTTTCTGAAACTTGAACATGAAAATCACCATAAGCTTTAATCCCTTTTATTCCGCTTTCAGTTTCAAAATCATCTCTTTTTACCACTAAATTTTTAGCACCTGCTTTTTCTAATAATGCAAGCGACATATCCAGTGATGGTTCCAATTCTAATTGTTGTTCTTGACTAAATTTTACAGTACTAACTCTTACATAAAGCGGGTCGTTAATACGCCCATAAGTAAAAATACTTTTCCTTTTAATCACCGCACTTTTAGGAACTAAAGAATCTACAGTTCTTACTAAAACTTTAGGTGTTTCAATAATAATTGAAGGCGATCCATACTCACTCTTTATCCACCTTCCCTCCGAAAAACTTCGTATTTCATTACCAAGTGTTTTATCCTTTAATTCGTCAAATCCTTTGATACTCCCAAAAATAACAGCAGCAATTATAACGGATGCAAAGGCAACCAAAGCAATTTTAATTCGTTTTCTTTTTAATTGTTTTTTACGAAGCCTTTCTAAATATAATTGGTTTTTAAGCAACTCTTCTTCCGTAGGTTCTGGAATTATTTCCTTAGTTTCATTGATAATATCTTCAACAACAGTTCGGTCTAATTTTGCTTGACCTTCTTGTTCTTTCATCTTGGCAAATTTGATTAAATCTGCTCGTTTTAAAATTTTGTCAATTTTATTGATCGTTTCTGCATCAAAATTAAAACTTCCAGCATCTTTATGTAATATCAATCGTTCGATTAATTCATTACTCGTACTTTCTAAAGCAGCATCGTCTACTTCTCTTCCAATATATCGTTTTAAAATTTCAGTTAAAGAAGAGTAATACCTTTTAGAATTATCATTTTCCAAAAAATGAGAATGATCCAATTCTTTTAAAGCCTCTATTGCTTCTTCGTATGGTGGAAGTTGTTTTGCTAATTCTTCTTTTTTTCTTTTTCTTCTTCTGAAGAATAAAAAAGCAACAACTCCCATAATTAAAAGTATAGGAATGATCCAATAGAACAGTTTTTCAAAATCGAAACCAGGTGCTTCAACTTCAAAAGCTGGTTTGATGTGAAACATTTTTTGCTTTGTGGTATCAACTACTACATTGCCCACTTCTACATTAACAGAGTCTGTATTGAATGATTTATTATTAATAACTATTCTTTGAGTTGGAAGCGTATAGTTTCCTGAATCAAATTGAGTTAAACCATACTTTTTTATAAGTCTAATTTTATCTTGAAGCCTTGTAGTATCAATATCATAAGACTCAATCACTTCTAAAGGGTTAAATGATTGTCCTTCGGGAAATAAAACCAAAGCAGTAGAATCTGCCTCCACTTGAATTGAGTATGTAATCTCTTCGCCAACTCTTATTTGTGAAGTATCGATAGATGAAGAAACTTGAGCTTGAGAAAGGCATCCTATAAAAAATAAAGACAGCATAAAGAGATTCCTAGTTAATGCTAGGAATACTATTTTTGTTTTATAGGGTCTATTTTCTTTCATCTATATGCGCTGCGTTATTTTCAATTTATTATCGATTTTTAAAATAACCCAGTAACTTCTTTACATAACTTTCACCTACGCTACAAGTCAATGCACCTGCTCCACTTTTTTGAAAAGATTCTTTAAAATAAGCAGCTCTTCCTAAATAAGTAGCCTGGTAATGATTTCGAACGCTTTTAGAGGAAGTATTTACCAATACTAATTCGCCTGTTTCTTGGTCTTCCATTTGGACCATCCCAAGGTTAGGAATTTGTTCTTCATTTTTATCGTAGACTCTTATTCCAGTAACATCGTGTTTTCCAGAAACAATTTTTAAAGTTTCTCTATATTGATCTGTAATAAAATCAGAAAGCACAAAAACGATCGCTTTCTTCTTTATTACTTTCGAAAAATACTTTAAGGCCATAGCAATATCTGTTTCTTTACTATTTGGCTTGTGCTCTATTAGTTCTCTAATAATTCGCAGAACGTGTGATTTTCCTTTTTTAGGCGGAATAAACAATTCTATTTCATCTGAAAATAATATCAATCCTATTTTATCATTATTTTGTAATGCAGAAAAAGCTAGTGTGGCTGCTATTTCTGTAATAATTTCATTTTTAAATTGACCATCAGTTCCAAATAACTCTGAACCGCTAATGTCTACAATTAGCATTAAAGTTAATTCTCGTTCTTCTTCAAAAACTTTTATATACGGCTCGTTATAACGTGCAGTTACATTCCAGTCGATGGATCGAACATCATCACCAAATTGATATTGACGAACTTCACTAAATGTCATCCCTCGTCCTTTAAAAGTACTGTGATACTCGCCACCAAACATATGGTCGCTTAATCGACGTGTCTTGATTTCGATTTTTCGTACTTTTTTAAGGAGTTCTTTCGTGTCCAATTGATGTTAATTTGTTGAAATGTTGAATCGTGTAATTGTAGTTTGTTTAACTGAATGAACAGTTAAACAATTTAACAGCTAAACAATTCTAAGGCACTTCAATTTCGTTTACAATCTTATTGATAATGTCTTCTGAAGTTACATTTTCGGCTTCAGCCTCATAAGTAATTCCTATACGATGGCGCAGAACATCATGAACAACCGCTCTAACATCTTCTGGTATCACATAACCTCTGCGCTTGATGAATGCATAACATTTTGAAGCAATTGCTAGGTTAATACTTCCCCTTGGAGAAGACCCAAAACTAATTAATGGATTTAAATCTGGTAAATTATAATTCTCTGGTGTACGTGTTGCAAAGATGATATCTAAGATATATTTTTCAATTTTCTCATCCATATAAACTTCACGAACCGATTGTTGAGCTCTTAAAATCTGTTCTAAAGTAACTACTTGATTTACTTGCTCAAAACTACCTTTTAAGTTTTGACGAATAATTAATTGTTCTTCTGCTAATTGAGGGTATTTAATTACTGTTTTTAACATGAAACGATCTACTTGAGCTTCTGGTAAAGGATAAGTTCCTTCTTGCTCAATTGGATTTTGAGTTGCCATCACTAAAAATGGCTTGTCCAATATAAAAGTTTCATCTCCAATGGTCACTTGCTTCTCTTGCATGGCTTCTAGCAAAGCAGATTGAACTTTAGCTGGGGCACGGTTAATTTCATCTGCTAATACAAAATTGGCAAAAATAGGACCCTTTTTAATGCTAAAATTATTGTCCTTCATATTATAAATCATGGTACCAACAACATCGGCAGGCAATAAATCTGGAGTAAATTGAATTCTACTAAAATCTCCATGTACCGCTTTTGCCAGAGTATTAATTGCTAGTGTTTTTGCCAATCCTGGCACACCTTCAAGTAATATATGACCTCCTCCTAACAATCCAATGAGTAAACGTTCGATCATGTGTTTTTGACCCACAATTACTTTATTCATTTCCATGGAAAGAATATCAATAAATGCTGATTCTTTCTCTATTTTTTCGTTTAAAGCTCCTATATCGAGAGTTGTATTTGTCTGTTCCATATTCTTATTTTAATAAAAAATAACTTTTAAATTAAGGATTGCTAAATTGAAAAAATAACTTTTAAATCCTTGTTAATAATTGGTTAAAAATTAGACAAAAAAATTAATGCGTTTAAATAAGTGCTTTTCTAATCGAAATAACTTAATTTAATTGGCAAAAAAAGATCCTTTTTGAAAACTTTATGATTATGAAAAACAAAATAGCGCTGATAACAGGTGCATCATCGGGAATTGGGAAAGCAACAGCAAAAATATTTGCGAAAAATGGAATTGATTTAATCCTTTGTGGAAGAAGACAAAACCGGTTGGATGAATTAGAAAAAGAATTGAATTCCTTTTGTAAAATTCACACTTTAAATTTTGATGTCCGTGATAAAGAAACAGTTTTTACAAAAATTAATGAACTTCCCGAGGCTTTTTCAGAAATAACTTTTTTAATAAATAATGCTGGGAATGCTCATGGGTTGGATTTTTTTCAAGATGGAAAAATTGAAGATTGGGAAGCTATGATTGATATTAATGTAAAGGGATTACTTTATGTTAGTAAAGCGGTACTGCCAAAAATGTTAGCAAAAGAAAAAGGGCACATCATCAATATTGGATCTACTGCTGGAAAAGAAGTATATCCAAAAGGGAATGTATATTGCGCTAGTAAATATGCCGTTGATGCTATTAATCAAGGAATGAGAATTGATTTAAATGGGAAAGGAATAAAAGTAGGAGCCATCAATCCGGGAATGGTAGCCACTGAATTTAGTGAGGTTCGGTTTAAAGGTAATGTCGAAAAGGCTTCTAAAGTATACCAGGGGTTTACTCCTTTACAAGCTAATGATATTGCAGAGATTATTTGGTTTACAGTCACCCGACCTGCTCATGTAAATATTGCAGATTTAACAGTGATGGCATTAGATCAAGCTTCAAGTACCGTCGTAAATAAGAAATAAAACCTTGATTAATAAACGTCTTTTAATTAAAAACTTACTCGCTCATAATGATGAGAGTAGTTTTTATGATAAAAAACGAAAAATTGAATTAGGCACCAAAGAAGGGAAGGCAAAATTTCTAAAACACGTTTGTGCGCTTAGTAATAGCAACCCAAAAAATAATAGTTATATTGTTATTGGAGTAGAAGATGAAACCAATGCCATTAATGGAGTCGATTTTTTTGATGATAGTAAAATTCAAAACCTCATCAATGCATACTTAACAAATCCTCCTCTAATTATGTATGAAAATGTAGCTTTTCCTCATTTACCAGACCATAAAGTGGTGGGACTGGTCTCGATTCGACCTACCGAAGAAATCACTTCCTTGCGTAAAAATATATGGAAATATTGGGGAGGTTCTATTTTTATGAGGGATGGAAGCATCTCCATGCCTAAAGATTTTGACATTGTCATTAAAGATGTTAATTCTGAAATTGTAAAATCTATAGAAAACAAAGCCAAAAACAACATACAACATACACTGGATGGAGTCATCGAGTTTATTAATGAAAAACACAAAGATTTACCGTCATTTTATCATGTTTTTAAAGAACAATTTGTGGTTTGTTGGGCTGGAACTATTAAAAAAGTAAAAGATGAATCGTATTATTCTAGGGTAGATATTGAACTTATAAATGAACAAGTTCGTTTGTTTTATTCAAATTTAGATGAAGTAAGTATTAGCTATAATGAGCATGAATTTAGAATTATAGAATATGTTCATTTAGGCTTGAATAATCGCTACAAATATTATCCTTTAGAGGAAGTTATTATCACTTTTAATGAAAACGGATCGTACCAAATGGATACGGTTTTAATCTTTAATCCACCACAATTTAACAAACGTACCTTATATCATATTTACAATGCAAATAATGCCATTATAGAAAAATTGAAAAAAGAAATCCCTTTAAACGGTTCTGAACAGAAAGATTTAAAAAACCTTCCCGCAACTTATCTTGTTTGTTTTTTAAATGATTTTACAGAAGCAAAAAACAAACTATATGAAGCAAAGCCATTTTTAAAAAATCAAGAGGATGCTGTCTATGCTTCTTATAAAGAAACAGTTCGAATTTTACGTAAAATGAAGTATAGTTAATTAAGTTTTTTAAACTAACCACTTCCTATCTTCTCTAACTGTAACAACCTATTTATTATCAAGACTAAATAATGATCAATAAAAAAGCATATTGATTTATTAGTGAAAATAGAACACTAATTAAAAAACCCTGCTAATTAATATTAGCAGGGTTTTGTTTTTATAAAAAAATTATTACAAATCGAATTTAATTCCTTGAGCTAAAGGTAATTCATCTGAGTAATTTACCGTATTGGTTTGTCTTCTCATATATACTTTCCAAGCATCCGATCCAGACTCACGCCCACCACCAGTTTCTTTTTCACCTCCAAAAGCACCACCAATCTCAGCACCAGAAGTACCAATATTTACATTAGCAATACCACAATCAGATCCAGAAAAACTTAAAAACTTCTCCGCTTCTTTCATTTCATTAGTCATAATTGCAGAAGACAATCCTTGAGCAACTCCATTTTGCATATCAATTGCATTTTCAACATCTCCGCTATATTTCATTAAGTATAAAATAGGAGCAAATGTTTCATGTTGTACAATTTCAAAATGGTTTTTAGCTTCAATAATAGCTGGTTTTACGTAACAACCACTTTCAAATCCTTCACCATCTAAAACGCCACCTTCTACTAAAACAGTTCCACCTTCAGCCTTCGCTTTTTCAATAGCAGCCAAATAAGCATTCACCGCGTCTTTATCAATTAATGGCCCCATATGTTTGGTTTCATCTAATGGATTTCCGATAACAATTTGTCCATAAGCACCCACAATTGCATCTCTTACTTTATTATAAACCGATTCGTGAATGATCAATCTTCTGGTAGAGGTACAACGTTGTCCCGCAGTACCAACAGCACCAAATACAGCACCAGGCACCACAACTTTTAAGTCGGCAGTAGGAGTAATAATAATAGCATTATTGCCACCTAATTCTAATAATGATTTCCCGAAACGTTCTGCAACAGTAGCACCAACAATTCTTCCCATTCTTGTAGATCCTGTAGCGGATACCAAGGGAACTCTATGGTCAGTGGTCATCATTTCACCAACTTTATAATCTCCGTTGATGATACTAGAAATTCCTTCTGGTAAGTTATTTTCTTTTAAAACAGCTGCAATGATATTTTGACAAGCAACAGAGCATAAAGGTGCTTTTTCAGAACCTTTCCAAACACATACATCACCACAAATCCAGGCCAGCGCAGTATTCCAAGCCCAAACAGCAACAGGAAAGTTAAATGCTGAAATGATACCAACAATTCCAATTGGATGCCATTGCTCACGCATAACGTGACCTGGGCGTTCCGATGGGATTGTTTGTCCGTTTAATTGTCTAGAAAGACCCACTGCAAAGTCACAGATATCAATCATTTCTTGAACCTCACCATAACCTTCTTGTAATGATTTTCCCATTTCGTAGGAAACCAATTGACCTAACGGTTCTTTTAATTCTCTTAATTTATTTCCAAACTGACGTACAATTTCTCCTCTTTGAGGTGCTGGAACTTTTCTCCACTCTTTATAAGTGGTTTGGGCAGTTTTGATAACTTTTTCGTAATCTTCGCGAGATGTAGTTGTAACCTTACCTATTAATTTTCCATCAACAGGTGAATGCGATGAAATCATTTCACCTTCCGAAAACCAGTTACTTCCAGTTGAAGTTCCTTTATTTATTTCGTTAACTCCTAATTTTTCTAATGCATTTTCAATTCCAAATGCGTTTGCAATGGTAGCCATATTTTTTGTTTTTTGTTGTTCTAAATTTAGTCTGTAAAGGTACGTATTCCTTATAAGATTTTAAAGAATATTGGGAAATGAAAAAAATGGTTAGCTTCTTTTACTTTTTGATTGTGATACTAGAGTTGTTTGAATTAATCACTAATAAAACGATCATCTTTATCCATTACGGTACTACAATTATTACAGGTTCGCAATGCTTCTGAAGCATAAAATTCTTTGAAATGGGGTTGAAAGTCTTTTTCTACATCCTGTAGTTCAAAATAAACTTCATAAAGTTTATGGTTGCAATCATCACAAAACCACATTAAACCATCCTTAAGGTTTTTTCCTTTTCGAACGCGTTCTACCACTAAACCGATAGAACCTTCCCCTCTTACAGGAGAATGTGGTGTATTTGCTGGAAGTAAAAACATATCACCAGGTCCAAGTTTCATTTCTCGCTTTTGGCCGTCTTCTTGAATATTAACTTGAATATTGCCTTCTAATTGATAAAATAATTCTTCAGTTTCATTAAAATGATAGTCCTTTCTTGCATTAGGTCCTGCAACAATCATCACTATATAATCCTTAGATGCAACATATAGATTTTTATTGGCAACAGGAGGTTTTAGCAAATCTCTATTATCTTCTATCCACTTATTTAAATTAAAAGGTTTTGCGATATCCATAGACGTATTTTTATCTTAGTTTAGGTAAAAATACGTTAAATGGTTGAATTGAAAAAGTAATTTTATTTGCTATAGAAAAGTTGAATAAGTAAGAACCGTTTTAATTTCTAATAAAACGATAATACGTAGGTTGGTTTTCATAATTCGGGGGCATCAAGCTTTAGCCTTGATGCGGGCAAAAAAAAACATTAAATGCATTTTATGCTTTTTAATTATTTTTACATATTTTACTTTTTACGATCCTTGTAGTAGCAATGGTTTTAGCTTATCTTAGCTTTTTTTATAAAACATTTTCTGATGAAACAAATTTTAATACTTTTAATCGTATTTTTTGTGGTTTTCAGCTGTGATAATAATCAAAACCATCATTCTGAAGGAGGAATTTCTTCTAAAAACAATTCAAAAAAACAAGAATCTTTTGGAATTGTAATTCATGGGGGAGCAGGTACTATTTTGAAAAAAAATATGACCGATTCTTTAGAGACTGCATATTTAGAAAAACTTGAAGAAGCAATTAAAATAGGACACACTATATTAAGTAAGGGAGGCACTTCTTTGAAAGCGGTAACTGCTACTATAAATATTATGGAAGATTCTCCTTTATTTAATGCTGGAAAGGGAGCGGTTTTTACCCATGAAGAAACCAACGAATTGGACGCCTCGATTATGGATGGAGCAACTCTTAATGCTGGTGCAGTTTCAGGAGTTAAACATATTAAAAACCCAATCGACTTAGCATTATCGGTTATGAATGACTCTCCACACGTAATGCTTTCTGGGGAAGGTGCAGAAGAATTTGCTAGAGAACAAGGTTTTAAAATGACAGATCCTTCCTATTTTTATACGGAAAAAAGAATGCAATCACTTCAAAAAATAAAGGAAATAGAATTGCGCAGACACTATAAAAGTTTATCATTTGAAGATCCTTTTATAAAAGATTCCAAGTTTGGAACCGTAGGATGTGTAGCATTAGATAAAAACGGAAATTTAGCTGCTGGGACCTCCACTGGAGGAATGACTAACAAACGTTGGAATCGCATTGGAGATGCTCCTATTATTGGCGCAGGAACGTATGCTAATAATGCAACTTGTGCTGTTTCTTCAACAGGTTGGGGAGAATTTTTTATCAGAGCCATGGTAGCTCATGATATTTCGGCAATGATGGAATATAAAGGAATCTCTTTACAAGAAGCTGCTACAATAGTGATACAAGAAAAAGTCCCAGATTTAGGTGGAGATGGTGGTATTGTCGCAATAGATAAAGATGGAAATATTGCTATGGAATTTAATACGGCTGGAATGTATCGTGCACATATGAATGCACAAGGTGCGTTAGTTGTGAAAATCTATAAAAATGAATAAATCTTATTATGCGGTTATTTTTACAAACAAACAAACCAATAATTTAGAAGGGAATAATGATATGGCGGATACTATGGAACATCTTGCCCAAAAACAAACTGGATATATAGGTTTTGAAAGCGCAAGTGAATGGCGAAAACAAATGGTATTCTTGGTATAAAGTGCGAATTTGCAAAGTGGAAAGCGAATATGAATTTAACAGTATGTAATTTCTAGTATGATGAAGCTTACTTCTCTTTTTTATTTACTTTTTATATTGTTTTTTATTTCCTGTAACGAATCTAAAACTGATATTGAGCGTCAAAATTTATCGGAAAATTGGAAATTTTTACAAGAAGGAGATTCTTTATGGATGCCTGCAACTATTCCAGGTACGGTGCAAACCGATTTATTAAATTTAAAAAAAATCCCACAACCATTTAAAGCTAACAATGAAGATTCTATACAATGGATTTCTGAAAGAAATTGGTTTTACAAAACTCATTTTTTAGTTGCTGAAGATGCCCTCTTAAAATCAAAACATTTTTTGCAGTTTGAAGGTTTAGATACCTATGCTTCCATTTTTTTAAATGATAGTTTAATTTTAAACACGAACAATGCCTTCCGAAGCTGGGAAATAGAGGTAAGTGATATTTTACAATTGAAAAACGTTTTACAAATTAAATTACAAGCTACCGATTCAATTGAAAAAACAGCAAGTAAGAAGCTAGATTATGAACTTCCTGAAGCTCCTCGAGTTTTTACTAGAAAACCACAATTTCAATATGGTTGGGATTGGGGACCAACTATTAAAACAATGGGAATTACTAAAAATATTAGTCTTGTTTCTTATGAAAATATTCGGTTTAAAGAAGTGTTTCTTAAAACGAATTTTATTTCGGATTCCATTGCTAATATTTCAGCTGAATTAACTATTCACAGCCAAAAACAAAAAGAAATTTCTATTAAAATTATTAATCATAACAACAAAGAAACGTTTATTTCTAAGATTGAAATTTCTCCAGAACAGACTGAATATACTATTCCTTTTAACGTTAAAAATCCAAAACTTTGGTGGACACATAATTTAGGAATACCATTTTTATATGATATTGATGTGGAGCTTTTAAATGATGGTTATAAAAAAGAATCATTTTCAAAAAAATTAGGAATCAGATCCATCAAATTGATAAGCGAAAAAGATTCCATAGGGGAAGGTTTTTATTTTAAACTTAACGGGAAGCCTGTTTATATGAAAGGTGCGAATTATATTCCTCAAAACATTTTTCTTCCTGAAGTTGATCAAGAAGATTATTCAAACCTTATCAATGATGTAGTGGATACGAATATGAATATGCTTCGTGTTTGGGGGGGAGGAGTTTATGAAGCTGATTTCTTTTATCAACTTTGCGACTTAAAAGGGGTTTTGGTTTGGCAAGATTTTATGTTTGCTTGTGCCATGTATCCAGGAGATGAAGCGTTTTTAGAAAACATCAAACAAGAAGCTATTGAAACCGTAAAAAGATTACGTCAACATCCCAGCATTGCATTATGGTGCGGGAATAATGAAAATAGTGAAGGTTGGTATCGTTGGGGCTGGAAAGATGGTAAAACGGAAGCGCAACAACAAGAAATCTGGGAGGGGTATTATGCGGTGTTCAATCATATTTTACCTCGTGTGGTTGATAGTTTACATCCTTCTGTTTCCTATTGGGAAAGCTCTCCCAAATTTGGACGTGGAGACAATCGGTATCAATTTGAGGGAGATGCCCATGATTGGTGGGTTTGGCATGACGGATATCCTTTTGAACATTTTGAAGAGGAAGTACCTCGTTTTATGAGTGAGTTTGGATTTCAATCATTTCCTAGTTATGAAGCCATTAAATATTTTACAGAATTAGATACCATTAATTTAAGTGATCCTTCATTTGCTAACCATCAAAAACATGCTCGTGGTTTTACTTTGATACGTGAATATATGGAACGGGATTTTCCTGTTCCCCGTAAAGGAGAAGATTATGTTTATATGAGCCAGGTATTACAGGCTTATGGTATCACAAAAGGGATTTATGCACATCGAAGAGCAAAACCATACAATATGGGAACTTTATATTGGCAACTAAACGATTGTTGGCCTGCTGTTTCTTGGTCAAGTATTGACGGTTTGGGAAATTGGAAGGCTTTGCATTATCAAGCAAAAAAAGCTTTTGAGAATGTTATTATTTCAACTTCAAAAAACGAGAATGAATTAGAGGTATATATTGTCAATGATACCTTTTCTGAAATTAAAGATACGCTTGTAATTAGTCATTTAGGTTTTAATGGGAGCGTTCTGTTTAAGGAAGTAGCGCTTGTTTTAAGTTCAATAAATAGCAGTACAATTGTTTATAAATACCAGTTTAAAAATAAAGAATTTGATCATAACAATACTTTTTTAAAAATAACTTTTGGCGAATCTGAATACTTGCATTATTTTGCTAAACCCAAAAAATTAAATTTAATAAACGAGCCAATAGCTATTGAAATCATTAAAAACAAGGATGGCTTTTTAATGAAGTTGAATTCAGAAACTTTACAAAAAGATGTTTTTTTATTTTCAGAAGAAAAAGGAACTTGGCAGGATAATTTTTTCGATGTACTCCCTGGAGTTTCAAAAGAAATTCAGTTTAAAACTGATGCTGAGATAGTGCCAATAGTAAATTTTAAAACACTTAACCAATTCATCCAGCACTAATGCAAAAATTTATTTATTCACTATTATTGGTAGGCTTTATGTTATTTTCGGGATGCCAATCTCATAAAATCGCTGATCTTGAGCCATTTCCTCCATTAATTCCTAAACCTCAACGGTTAGAAATAAAAAAAGGGTTTTTTAAAATAAACGAAAGCACTACTGTTTTCTTTGAGGAAGAATTTTTTATTGCTGGAGAATTTCTAGTAAACTATATCCAAAACGGAAGTGCTTTTTTACTGAAAAATACTTCAGAAGAAAAAGCAACCATTGTAATTAAAAAAGACGCCTCTTTGCCTTCAGAAGGCTATGCATTATCTGTTTCCGATTCAGATATAATTATAAAAGCAAAAGATGCTTCAGGTGCTTTTTATGCGATACAAACCCTAAGGCAACTCATGCCAATATCATTAGAAAAACAAAAAGGATTTCAGGAAAAAGGATTTTCTATTCCTCAAGTTTATATTAAAGATGTTCCTACTTTTAGATATAGAGGGATGCATTTAGATGTTGGAAGGCATTTTTTTTCAAAAGAGTTTGTAAAAGAATACATTGCAAACTTGGCGATGCTTAAAATGAATTATTTTCATTGGCATTTAACAGAAGATCAAGGTTGGCGAATTGAAATAAAACAATATCCAAAATTAACTGAAATTGGTGCCTATCGTGAAGAAACTTTAATGGGTCATTTTAATGATGCTCCTATCAAATATGATGGTGAAAAATACGGTGGTTTTTATACCCAAGAAGATATTAAAGAAATTGTAGCATTTGCTAAAAAACATCAAGTAACCATCATTCCAGAAATTGAAATGCCTGGTCATTCTCAGGCTGCAATTAGTGCTTATCCAGAATTAGGTTGTAGTGGCGAACAGGTTCTAGTAGCTACAACTTGGGGAGTATTCCCTAATATTTACTGCCCTAATGAACAGACTTTTGTTTTTTTAGAAAATGTATTGACTGAAGTGATTGATTTGTTCCCAGGAGAATACATTCATATTGGAGGTGATGAAGCACCAAAAAAACATTGGAAAGAATGTGATCATTGTCAAAAATTAATCAAAGATTTAGATTTAAAAGACGAACAGGGATTGCAAAGTTATTTTATTGCCAGAATTGAAACATTTTTAAATAGTAAAGACAAAAAAATAATTGGTTGGGATGAAATCTTAGAAGGAGGTCTTGCGCCAAATGCAACCGTGATGTCTTGGCGTGGGACTCAAGGTGCTATTGATGCTGTCAAAGAAGGACATGAGGTAATACTTACTCCTGGCTCCCATGCTTATTTTGACCACTATCAGTCAAATAGTCAAGACGAACCTTTAGCTATTGGAGGATTTTTACCCTTAAAAAAAGTATATAGTTTTAATCCTATTCCACCTGAATTAAGCAAAGAAGAGGAAAAATATGTATTAGGAGCTCAAGGAAACGTTTGGACTGAATATATGAAAACTGAAGATCAAGTAGAGTATATGGTTTTTCCAAGAATTTTGGCTATGAGTGAAGTATTATGGAGTGGAGTAGTCAAAAATATTGAAACAGTTTATCCGGAATTTTTATCCAGAGTAGCACCTTTTTTAGAGAGACTTAATGCATTAAATATTAATAATGCAAATCATTTGTATGAATTAGAAGGAGATTTAATGAAAGAAAACGGACTGGTTAGCTATCAATTAAAAACTCCTTTAGCAGGAATAGAAATAAGATATACAACTGACGGAATGCCTGTTCTCATGGATTCAAAACTATATACAGAAAGAATTTTAATTACTGCAAACACTACAATTCATGCAGGTATTTTTAAAAACAAACAGCTTGTAAGTAATCCTTTTTATGAAACAATTAACTACCATAAAGCAATCACAGGAAAAGTAGATTTAAGTGTACTCCCTCATAAAGCCTACAATGCCGGAGGAAAAGAAGCATTAATTAATGGTATTAATGGTAGTGATCAAAGATATGGAGATAAAGAATGGTTAGGCTTTTGGGGAGACGATTTAGAAATCACCATTGATTTAGGTGAGTTAACAACTATAAAAACCTTTAAATCCCGTTTTTATAGTGCTACAGGACAATGGATTTATGCTCCAAAAAAAGTAAGCCTTTACAGCTCTATAGATGGGAAAACATATTCTTCTTTAAAAGAAATTGAATTAGAAAATGATAAAAACATTATTGATGTTTATCTTGATTTTAATGAAATAAACACACAATTTATAAAAATTATAGTCCCTAACTATGGGATTATTCCTGAAGGGAAACAAGGAGCAGATAATAAAGCGTGGACTTTTATTGATGAAATAATTATAGAATGATAGTAGAAATCTGTGCCAATTCATTTGAAAGTGCTTTAGCTGCTGAAAAAGGAGGAGCTCATCGCATGGAGCTCTGTACACAACTTGCTTTTGGTGGATTAACCCCATCGCATCAATTAATTAAAAAAGTAACTGCTGAATTGAGCATTCCTGTTCATGTCTTGATTAGACCAAGAAAAGGAGATTTTTGCTATACAGAATTCGAATTAAATACAATGATTAATGCTATTGAGTTTTGTGAAAAAACAGGATGTCAAGGAGTGGTAAGTGGTGTTTTAACTTCAGAAAATAAAATTAATATCGCTGCAACAAAACGATTAATCAATGCTGCAAAGGACATGGATTTTACGTTTCATAGAGCTTTTGATTGCGCCGAAAATGCCATTGAATCTTTAGAACAATTAATCGATTTAAAAATAAAAAGAGTATTGAGTTCTGGTCAAAAACAGACTGCTTTTGAAGGCCTTTCTTTATTAAAAGAAATGAATAAATTATCCAATGGGAAAATTGAAATTATGCCAGGGAGCGGAATTAATACTGAAAATGCGCACTGTTTTAAAGACCAAGGTTTTTGCAGTATACATTTATCTGCAACGCTTCAAAAAAAGGAAAAACCTACTTCATTCTTTGAGGGAGGAACCGAAAGTGTTTCAGATTTAAAGACTATTAAAAAAATTATAGAACTAGTTGCTACAAATTAAATTTACCAATTTCGATAAGGTATTTTAGACAGTTGTGAGTTATAATATCGAACGTCACCTGTTACCTCTTTACCTAACCAATCTGGTTTTATAAATTCTTCATTTTCCTCCGATAATTCAATTTCTGCCATTGTTAGCCCTTCATTTTCTCCAAAAAATTCGTCTATTTCAAAAAAGTGAAAACCTACTTTAACCTCATATCTTATTTTTTCAATAAGATTGGGTTCACATAATTTTAAAAGCATTTTAGCTTCCTCTTGGGGAATTTCTTTTTCCCATTCAAACCTAGTGGTTCCTTCTTTATTCGAAATCCCTTTTACGGTAATAAAAGCTTCTGCTCCCATTATTCTAATGCGTACTGCACGTTCTTTATGGGTGTTTAAAAACCCTTGAATAATCTTAGTCTGTTTGTATGCTTCTTTTTTATAATTATCTGAAACTAGTAAAAATTTACGTTCAATCTCTATCATAACTATTTTTTATGAAGATATTTAATTCTCCAAGATGGGTTTTTCTCTTTTTACCTGCACAAGATTCATCTTCTGCATCTTTCTCAAATACAATTTCTTTAGCTTGTAATCTGATTTAAATTCATAAATACTATTAATGTGTCTAATATATTATAAATTTATAGGATGAAGGAAGAACTTCTCCAAAGAAAAATAATACATGTTGATATGGATGCTTTTTATGCATCTGTAGAGCAACTAGACAACCCTGAATTACGGGGAAAACCAGTTGCTGTTGGAGGGAATTCTAAGCGTGGTGTTGTAAGCGCTGCTAGCTATGAGGCTCGGAAATTTGGAGTTCGGTCTGCAATGAGCAGCGTCATAGCTTTACAAAATTGCCCAGAACTCATCTTTGTAAATTCAAATTTTAAACGCTATCAAGAAGTATCGGATCAAATTAGAAAAATATTTTATGAGTTTACCGATAAAGTAGAACCATTATCATTAGATGAAGCCTACTTAGACGTTACTCAAAATAAAAAAGGAATTCCAAGCGCTACATTAATAGCAGAAGAAATTAGAAAAAAAATAAAAGAAAAAACAGGCTTAAATGCTTCAGCTGGAATATCTATCAATAAATTTATTGCGAAAGTTGCTAGTGATATTAATAAACCCAACGGACAGAAAACAGTACCTCCAAGCGAGGTTCTTGAGTTTTTAGAACAGTTGGATATTAAAAAATTCTATGGTGTTGGAAAAGTTACCGTAAAAAAAATGTACCGTCTTGGAATCTTTACAGGAAAAGACCTAAAACTGAAATCAGAAGAGTTTTTAAACACGCATTTTGGGAAAAGTGGTCGTTTTTATTATCATGTGGTAAGAGGAGAGCATTTTAGTGAAGTTAAATCTTCTAGAACACGTAAATCATTAGCTGCCGAACGTACTTTTAGTGAGAATATCACTTCAGAGATATTTATGATAAAAAAACTAGAGGACATTGCAAAAGAGGTAGAAAAACGGCTTAAAAAAAGTAAAGTTGCTGGAAAAACAGTCACCCTTAAAATTAAATACAGTGATTTTACCTTACAGACTAGAAGTAAAACATTAGCCTATTATATATCGAATAAAGATATAATAGTGGAAACTGTTAAAGATTTGTTATTTCAATCCGGTATGAAAAACTCGGTACGGTTATTGGGTATTTCACTTTCGAACCTCAACACAGATAAAGGAAAGCCAACAAAAGAGAAGGTGGTAGCTGTTCAATTAAAATTTGAATTTTAAATAAAATTATAAAACATATATGTGAGAAAATTACTTAAAACTATTTTTTAACCCTAATAACTCCCATTATGAAAACATTAAAAATTCTAAGCCTTGCTTTAGTAAGCATCGCATTATTCCTTTCTTGTAAAAATGAAGAAAATCCTTCAACAAAAAATATCATAAATTCTGAAGATGATATCGCAATCATTGATCTTATAACTGATGATAAAAATACAGAAATTGACTATTTATATGTTACCTCAACATCAGGACTAAGTTTAAGGGAATATGCTAATTTACAAAGTGAAAAACTAGCCATTATGCCTTATGGTACGAAAGTAAAAATAATTTCATCAGAATTAAAACCAACCATGAAAGTTAGAGAAATTTCTGGCGGTATGGACCATATTGAATTCAATCATAAAAAAGGATTTGCATTCAATGGATACCTTTCACAATATTTCCCTCCAGAAAAAGGAATTTCAGCAAAAAAATATGCCGAAGAATTACTATTGCTATTTCCAACAGTTAACTATTCCGAAACTATAAGTGGTACTGCAAGTAATCCAATTAATACTGAAATATTAGCCCTCCCAGAAATGCAATGGCATGAAGCTTTTTATATGGCTCAACAATTATTTAATATCCCTAAAGAATTTGTATTTCCTTCTTTAAAAGGAACAGATAAAGAGGTTGTATTGGGGGGAGAATTAAAAAAAGAAAGTAGGGTTAGTGAATTACAAATTACAAGAAAAAATGAGCTACTATCAAAAATAAAATACAAATATAAAAACAAAGGATTTACTAAAATAGTATCTATTTATAAAGAAGGAGGCAAGATAATTATAGAAAATGTCGAAGAAATTAAATAATTTAAATTTTATTTTTAAAAGAAGTTGTTATAAAAATAGACCGGTTTTTACTTTTATTTTAACTCTTATACAGTATGTTACGCTTGTGTGTTTTACATTTGCAAAAAGAAAAAAGAATGCTAGGTAAAGGAACAAAATTATACAGTATTTTAAGGTTAAAATGTCCAAGGTGTAATCAAGGTGATTTTTACAAAGGCCATCCCTACTCATATTCAGGTATGGGGAAGGTCAAAGAAAATTGTTCAGAATGCAAACTTAAATACAATATTGAACCCTGGTTCTTTCAAGGCTCCTATTATGTAGCCTATGCTTTGGGTGTGGCCTTATTTATTGCTGTTTGCGTGCTGAAATTAATTTTCTTCCCAAATATGGGTCCTGGCACTTTATTAATTTCAGTTATAGTATCATTTACAGTTTTTTCTTTAAGTATATATGCTTTATCAAAAATAATTTGGATTAATATTTTTGTAAAATATGACCCTGCTTTTTTGAAGAAGAAATAATATTAAGATTCACAACTTATAACATTATTTAGTATTATTATTTCCACCTTCTTTTTCCTAAATTAGAGCCAACAAATTATTCATCTAATCTTTAAACATGGATGCACCAGATTATATAGAAATCAATGGCTTTAAACATATCTCCTACCATATAGATACGTATTCAAAAGAAAAATTAATTTCTAAAAGTGAATCGTTTTATAAATGGCTTGACGAAAGAAGATCTGTAAGGGATTATTCCGATAAATGGGTTCCTAAAGAAGTAATTGAAAACATAATTAATAGTGCGTCAACAGCGCCTTCAGGAGCACATAAACAACCTTGGACATTTTGTGCAATATCGAACCCACTAATAAAATCACAAATCCGAAAAGAAGCAGAAATTGAAGAGAAAGAAAGCTATGATTCTCGAATGAGTGATCGTTGGAAAAAAGACCTGGAACCATTAGGAACTACTATGAATAAAGCCTTTTTAGAAATTGCTCCTTGGTTAATTATTGTTTTTAAAAAAGCATATAATTTAGATGAAAACAGAAATAAGCACAACAATTATTATGTTAACGAATCTGTTGGAATCGCCTGTGGGATGTTAATTTCTGCTATTCATAATGCAGGTTTAGTAACGCTTACACACACTCCAAGTCCAATGAGTTTTTTATCAAAAATTCTAAATAGACCAAGTAATGAAAGAGCATTTCTATTACTTCCAGTAGGTTATCCTAAATTTCCAACGTACGTTCCAGATATAAAAAGGAAGTCTTTAAGCAAAATTTCCGAATTCTATGAATAGCAAAGACAAAAACTATATATATTACCTACTTTTGTATTTCAAATAGTATTTTTATAGTAACTTATTAATATAAAAAACATCCATCCCATATCAGTTTTCTAATTATAAAAACAGAATAATTTAGCGGTATATTAATAACACTCAAGAAAGTAGAAAAAGATGAAAGTAGAACAATTATTTACAGGATGCCTTGCAGAAATGGCTTATTATATTGAGTCTAATGGAGAAGCGGCAATAGTTGACCCATTAAGAGAAACGGAGCCTTATTTAAGAATGGCTGAGGCCGGTGGAGCAAAAATAAAATACATTTTTTTAACTCACTTTCATGCTGATTTTGTTTCTGGTCAATATGACTTAGCTCAAAAAACTGGAGCAAAAATTGTTTTTGGTCCAAATGCAACTACAGAATATGATATTTATAATGGTGTAGATGGCGAAGAATTTTCGGTTGGAGATGGAAAAATTACATTAATTCATACCCCTGGTCATACGATGGAATCTTCCTCTTATTTAATAACAGATAAAGACGGTAAAACTCCCTATGTATTAACTGGTGATGCTTTATTTATCGGTGATGTTGGTCGGCCAGATTTAGCAGTAAAACAAGGTGCCTTAACGGAAGTAGATTTAGCGGGTCATTTATTCGATTCACTTAGAAATAAAATAATGATGCTGCCAGATGATATAATTGTATATCCAAATCATGGTGCTGGTTCCTCTTGTGGTAAAAACATGAGTACAGAAACTTTTGACACCTTAGGGAATCAAAAAAAAACCAATTATGCTTTAAGAGGAAATATGACAAAAGAAGAGTTTATTAGTGAAGTAACATCTGGATTAAAACCACCACCACAGTATTTTCCAAATAATGTTAGGATGAACAAATCAATAAATACTAGTATTGATGAAGTTTTACATAAAGGAACAACTCCTTTAGATGCTTCAACATTTAAAGAAATGAGTGAGCAAAAAGACATACTAGTTATTGACACTCGCTCTAAAGAATCCTATACTCAGGAAGGTACTGTGCCGGGATCTTGGTACATTGGTATTGATGGTAATTTTGCTCCTTGGGTAGGAGCCATTGTTTTAGATATTAACCAAAAAATTATATTTATTACTGATGATGAATTACGTGTTAATGAAATTGTTACTCGTTTTTCTAGGGTTGGATATGATCATACTTTAGGGTATTTAAATGGAGGGATAGATGGATGGAAAACTCAAGATTTTGACGTTGACTATATAGGTTCTGTATCGGCTGCTCAATTTACAGATATGCTAGCTAAAGGGTCTATGGAAAAACCTATTGATGTACGTAGAGAATCTGAATATTTATCAGAACATGTTTTAGGAGTAGAGAGTTTCCCTTTGGATTTTATCCATGCTAATTTTGCAGAAATTGATCCTGATAAAGAATATTTCTTACATTGTAAAACAGGGTATCGTTCCCTAATTGCTACATCAATATTAAAAGCAAATGGCGTAAAAAAAGTGACTGATGTAAGAGGTGGATATGAGGCTATTAAAGTATGTAAAGCACCACTTTCAGAATTTGTTTGCCCAACAACTATACTATAAATATTCCATATTTTTTTAGTAAAAAGCGATTTTTACTAAATTATAATTGCAACCTTTGTTATTCTTTAGCTTATAAAAGCTATATATCTTTACAGCAATGTAAAAACTTAATTATAAAAAATATAAATGAAAAATATAACACCCCTTGAATTTAAGAACCAAATTGAAAGCGATACAAATGCAGTTATTATTGATTGTAGAACTGCGATAGAATGGGATGAAGGAATTATTGAAAACTCCATATTATTAGATCTTTACGACGCTCAGGGTTTTATGCAAGAATCTGAAAAATTAGATAAAAACAAAAACTATTATGTTTATTGTAAGAGTGGCGGCAGAAGCGTTACTGCTTGCCAGGTTTTAGAATCTTTAGGTATTAAAAACACCTTTAATTTATTAGGCGGAATTACAAGCTGGCAAGATAAAATTGTTGCACCTAAAAATTAATGAACATCTATAAATCTATTGAATGCTTTTAAATGAAATTTTTTGGGATAACAAATATAAATCTGAACAAACGGGTTGGGATATCGGATCTATTTCAACTCCTTTAAAAGAATATTTTGATCAATTAACAAATAAGGAATTAAAAATATTAATTCCTGGTGGAGGTAATTCTTATGAGGCTGAATACCTTCATAAAAAAGGTTTTAAAAACGTTTATGTGGTAGATATCTCCGCAACGGTATTAACTAATTTTCAAAAAAGAGTGCCAAGTTTTCCAAATCAGTGTTTGATCAACATTGATTTTTTTGAATTAAACGATTCTTTTGACCTCATCATTGAGCAAACTTTTTTTTGTGCAATTAATCCTGATCTCAGGCCTAAATATGCTTCAAAAATGAGTGAATTATTACTTACTAATGGAAAGTTAGTAGGTTTGTTTTTTAATATCCCACTTTTTGAAAATAATCCTCCATTTGGCGGAACTAAAAAAGAATACATACCTTATTTTAAACCTTATTTTAAACTCGATATTATAGAAGATTCCTATAATTCTATTTTAGAAAGAAGAGCTAATGAGTTATTTATAAAATTCATTAAAAAATAACGTTATTGAGGAGTAATGATTGAAAATATAACCGTTTATTTTGATATACTATAATTTATAAATCCAACTGGCAGGATTCATTTTTTTATCATTCTGATATACTAGAAACTTAAGTATCGATTTACCAGAACTTGCTTTGGTGGCTACCGATCCTATTTCTTGCTTGGTGGTAACTTTATCCCCCTTTTTAACGGTCACATTTGTCATATTTTGATAAATGGTTATATAGTCTCCATGCTTTATAAAAACAGCTTTTGCTGCTCCTTTAATTTTTTGAATTTCCATCACTTCTCCATTAAAAACAGCTCTTACTTTGGCGTTTTTTTCGGTGGTTATTTCAACCCCACTACAATAAGTAGTCACGTTGAGTAATTGAGGATGTCTGGTATTTCCAAATCGTTTAACAACGACTCCATTTTTTACAGGCCAAGGGAGTTTTCCTTTGTTCTTTGTAAAATCTGCAGCTATTAATTTGGCTTCGGGTGTTAGCGCCAGGGTTTTGGAGGAGCTTAATTTGGTGCCGCTTTTCTTTGCGTTTTTCTTATTGGAAGCAGTAATTGCATCTCTAATTAATTTTTCAATTTCTCGATCTATCTTAGTAGCTTCTTTTTGCTTTTTTTGTATTTGACGAGCAAATTTATTTTCGTCCTTTTTTAAAGCTGACACTAACTGGCTTTGATCTTCTAGTTCTTTTGAAAGTTTAGTTTTTGCAAGTTTATTATCATTAATAAGAACTTGTTTCTTCTCTTTATCTTCAATTAAACCTTGATTTAATTCTTCTAAAACGATGGATCTTTTCTTAATACTCTCTCCTTGTAATTTTCGGTACTTAGCATATTGTTTCATATACTGAAGCCGCTTATAGGCTTGTAAGAAACTTTCAGAAGACAATAAAAACATAACCCTACTATGCTGAGATTTGCTTTTATATGATTTTACAATCATCGATGCATAATCCTCTTTTAGATCTTTTAATTCGATTTCTAAAAGATTAATTTTTGCATGGTTATTATTGATTTCGCGAGAAAGGTAATTTGCTTGTTGGTTGGTAACCCGTATTAAATTTTGACGAGCTGAAATTTTACTATTTAAGTTTTCTATTTGAGTTAAAATCGATTTTTCTTCTTTTTGAGTAGCAAATAATAAGGTGTTAATTTGTTTAATTTCATTTAAAATAGCTTGCCTTTTTTCTTCTAAATCTTTCTGCTTATTAACCTGTGCAATTCCCGAATTGAAATAGAAAATTGATGAAAAAAGAAAAATATATTTATAAAAATTAGTCATTTAATTTATGTGAATTTCTTCATAACCATTAGGAATAGTAAATGGAAAACGAACGGATACATTACAATCTATCTTTTTATAGTTGACTACTATTTTAGTCTTTTTCTCATTCTGGGTAGCAATAATTTTAAACGCTGATGGATAATAAACACCTCCTATACGTTGGTAATCTCCATAGTTAATAGTAAACATTCTTTTGTCTACTGGTTGTGATAAAGATTCAGAAGCAATTTTAAAGTTATCTGGATTCACCAATAAATAATGAATAAAATTATGAAGCTGCATTTTAGGTTGCAACCTATATTTATTATCAGCAACATTGGATATATATTTAGTGTCCAATTCAAAAATAGATTGCCCTAATAAGATTCCTTGTGCTTTCTCAAAGTTTATATCTGTGCCTAGCCAATCACTTAGTAAGGAAAAATCACCATCGAAATAGGTATTCGTAATAGTTTCGTAATAACTAACAGATTCTGGTGTAATGTATATTTTGGCTAGCGTAATTCCTAAAATAGATGCCTTGATCCAAATTTTCTGATCTTTTTCCATTCGCAAACTAACCGTAAGGCTTTGTATATTATTACCGCTTTCATACTTTACATGCATTCTAGCAGCAATAGTAGAAAAATTTGGTTGTGCTTCGCTATGTGTTTTAATAATATCTTTTGAAGACATAGAAAGATTAGCAGTATCCGAACCAACAATCATTTTACCTCCACTACAGGAAGTAATAAATAGAGAAATAAATAAAAATACACTAAACTTTAGGTTCATTTATATGTTTTAATTATCTGTTTTTTGGTTGGTAATCGATAAATCTAAAGCTTTTTTATAATACAATTTTGCTTTTTTTGTATTCCCTTTTAAGGAATATGCAATGGCTAATTGTTGGTAAAAATCGCATTCCATTTTAGGGTCATCAAGCAGATAGTCTAATCCTGTTTCTAAAATTTCAATCGCTTGATCTGCATTTTTTAATTCATTATTTGCAACACCATTTACCAAATATAATAAAGGTTGTGCAGGAAACATTTCTAGTCCAAAAGTACTCAATGCAATGGCAGCTTCATACTTTTTAATATCAATTTGTAATAATATGGTGTTTTTTAATAAGCCATAATTGTCTGAGTCACTTTTAATTCCTTTTTTGTAAAAGTTTAAGGATTTTTCTTTATCGCCTTGCAATAAATAAAAATCTCCTAACAACAAATAAGTATGACTGTTTTCTTCTATCAATATAGTAGTGATTAACTCATTCAATTCGGCTTTATAACTAGGGTTCATTTTAGTGAATAATAGAAAATCTTCTAAAACTCTATTCTTGCTTTTACGCTCTATTTGATTCGAAGAAAATATAATGTTTATAGATTTAATCGCCTCTTCAAATTCTCTATTTTCTAAATAAAACTTATACAAAGCCAAGTGTACTAAATGAGATTTTGGCTTTTGTTTGATCAGTTTTTTTGCAATTTCAAACGCTTTTTTAGCGTTCCCTTCTTTGCTATATAAAAAAATTAAATTGAGGTATTCTTGCTCACTTTTAGGGTTTTTATTTATTTTTTCTTCTAGCTTATTTATTGCCTTCGAAGTATTTCCAGTAACTCGATAAATTTGAGATCGCAATGTATTCCTGTAATTATTTTGGCCCCAATCTTGATCTATTTCGTCTAAAAGAATTAATGCTTTATCATATTGTTGCGTGCGATGGTATAAATTCGCTAGGTCTTCTTTATAATCTGAATCTTGTAATATTAATTTTTCAACTAATTGAATAGCGGCTTCGTAGTTTTTATCATCATAATACAGATCGTATAAAGCTTCTAAAACTTCTATCTTTTCTGGGCTCCATTCTAAAACACGATTATAATTGCTTTCAGCTTCTTCATAACGTTTTAAAGCGGCAAGATTTTTACCTTTTTCAAAATAAACAACTGCTTTGTTTTCTTGATCATCTTTAGCAGCAACTTCAGCTTTATCTAGAGAATTTAGAGCTAATTCATAATTTTCAATACCCTTTTGTTTTAGTGCTTCGAAAAAATGTTCTTGAAAAGCATCAATTTTGTTTCCTGGATCATCACTTAAGAACCTATCTTGTGCATAGGCATCTATTGGAATCCTTAAAATTCCAACTAATAAAAAAGCAATAAATTTAATTTTCAATTATTTTTATTTTAAAGCTGAATAATCCCCAATACTAACATTGGTGAAATTACCATCAAAAGTTGCGTGGTTCCCAATCATCGCGTTGTCTAAGATAGCATTTTTTATAAGTGTATGTGTTTGAATTATACTATTTTTAACGTTACTGTCTTCTATGATAGTATTTGCTCCAATGGAAGCAAAGGGACCAACTGTGCTATTTTTTAAGGTAACTCCTGCTCCTATAAAACAAGGCTCGATAATTTTTGAATTGTTTAAATTAAGAGTATCTGAAACTAAATTTTCCTTGCTTTTATTTAAAAAGCCTAACATTCTACGATTGGTTTCTATAGTTACCTCCTTATTTCCGCAATCCATCCATTCATCAACTGTACCTGTTTTAAAAACTTTACCCTGAGCCATCATTCTTTTTATACCATCATTTATTTGGTATTCACCACCATTTATAATATTATTATCAATTACATATTGTAACTCTTTTTTTAGTACTGCAACATCTTTAAAATAATAAATACCGATAACCGCTTGGTCACTTACAAACTCAGTTGGTTTTTCAACTAGTTCTGTAATTTCATTATTTTCATTTAGATTCACAACGCCATAGGCTTCAGGATTGCTAACTTTTTTAGTCCAAATAACACTATCGACATTTTTGTCTAAATCAAAATCTGCTCTAATTAATGTATCTGCATAAGCGACAACGGCAGGTCCAGAAAGAGAATCTTCTGCACACATAATAGCATGTCCTGTTCCTAAAGGATTTAATTGTCTATAGATACTAGCTTTGGCTCCAAGATCAGAAGCTAACTCTTTTAGGCTCTCTATCACATCCTCTCCAAACCAAGCTGGATCTCCTAAGATAAAGGCAATTTCTTCGATAGGTTCATTTAATAATCCTACTATATCTGCCACCAAGCGATGAACTATAGGTTTTCCGGCTACTGGTATTAAAGGTTTTGGAACTGTTAAACTGTGTGGTCTTAGACGTGAACCACGTCCTGCCATTGGTACTATTATTTTCATAGTCTTGCCTGCAAAAGCAGGTATTTTTTTAATTAATATCTATCTTTAAAATCCCTCCACAAAAAAGAGATATTATTTCCTTTTTTTGAAATTCCTGCTTTCGCAAGAATTTATTACTTCACTCCAGTACTTCCGAATCCTCCAGCACCTCTTTCTGTTTTATCTAATACCTCTACCTCATGCCATGATACCCTTTCGTGCTTTGCGATAATTAATTGAGCAATACGTTCTCCATTTTCGATGGTAAAGTTTTTATTGGAGAGATTCACTAAAATCACTCCAATTTCACCTCGATAATCAGCATCTATGGTTCCTGGAGCATTTAAAACTGTAATTCCTTTCTTGGCAGCTAATCCACTTCTTGGCCTTACTTGAGCTTCAATACCTATTGGCAATTCGATAAAAAGTCCTGTTTTAATGATGGTTCTCTCTAATGGTTTTAATGTAACGGCCATCTCTATATTGGCTCTTAAATCCATCCCAGCTGAAGCTAGGGTCTCATATTCAGGTAGGGAATGGGTGGATTTATTTATTATTTTTATATTCATTTATTATTGATTTAAAAACAAACTAATATGTTTTTATCTTTTAATTAGTTGTTTGATGTCCTTATTTTCTGAAACAATAATCATACCTAAAAACACCGTTAGCAATAATGTTCCTTTCCAAATGTTTCCTTGAAAAACATAGTATGAAAGTACCGAAAATACGATTGATAGCAAAAGGTAAAAACCTATTTTTTTTAGATCATATGGGACCTTGTAATATTTCCTTCCTAAAAAATAAGAGACTAACATCATACTGCTGTAAGCGGCTAAAGTTGCGATTGCAGATCCTTTATAACTAATTATTGGGATTAATAAAAAATTTAATATTAATGTTATTACTGCACCAAAAACTGAAATATATGCACCAAACTTGGTTCGATCCGTCACTTTATACCAAACCGATAAATTATGATAGATTCCCAAACATAAGTTTGCTAATAAAATGATAGGGACAATCGCTAAAGCTTCCCAAAAACTACTGTCTGGTATCAATATTTGTTTGAATATATCTAAATAAACAACTACAAATAGTAATATAAAGCTCCCTAAAATTGTAAAATATTTTGTGATGGTTGCATAGGTTTTTTTTGCATTTTCACTTTTGGAATGATTAAATAAAAAAGGTTCAATTCCCAATCGGAAAGCAGTTGTAAACAAGGTCATGAATACTCCTAGCTTATAACAAGCAGCATACATTCCTAGTTCAGAATCTGCAATATCCGAAGGTAATAAGTACCGCAATAAAATTTTATCAAAGGCTTCATTAATTGAAAAAGCAATTCCAGCTATTAATACTGGCAAAGCATATTTCATCATTTTTTTCCAAATATTAATATCAAATGAAAATTTCATTTTAAAATAAAGAGGTACCAGCATTAAAAAAGTAATACCACTGGCAATTAAATTTGAAATAAACACATAAGCTACTTTTCCTTCCTCTAAATTAATCGCATTCCAAAAAGAATTGATATCGTTTTTAGCCCAAAGCGGCAGCACTAAAAAGAAAAATAAATTGAAGCCCAAATTAATACAAACATTAACTATTTTAATGATGGCGTACCGAGTAGGTTTTTCATTGGCACGCAACCAAACAAAAGGAATCACTACCAGTGCGTCTAATGCTAATATTAACAATCCACAGGTAATAAAATCTACATTAAAATTTAAAAATGTCGCTATTTCTGTTTTAAGAGAAAGTATTAATACTAAAAAAATAAGTGTGGAAACTGTAAGCGACGTTAAGGCGGTAGACTGAATTTTTTCTTTTTTATAGTCCTCTTTATTTATAAATCTAAAAAAAGCGGTTTCCATTCCATAGGAAAGAAGTACGTTCCCTAATATCAAAAAAGCCATCAATGAAGCGTAGACTCCAAATTGTTCTTTCCCCAGAACCAAAACATATAATGGCACCAAAAAAATAGCTAAAGCTCTAGGTAAGACTGTAGCTAAACCATATATAAATGTTTGTTTAAAGAGCTTTTTAAAAACGTTCAATTCTTTTTATTTTATAATTTAAAAGTATTAAATTTCCAGGGGTATTGTACTGTTATAATTTATTATCAGGTGCCATTGAAGGGTAGGCTATTATTTGTTTTTCTTCGATATTTAAAATTTTATGATAATAGACTTTGTTATTATAATCATAACTTAAAACTGCCTCATTATTTTCTAATTTGAAAGGAGAAATCTTAGGTGGAGTATTAGTCGCTTCAATTATTGAATTGTTATCCATTATAACACTCTTATTTATATCATTTTTATAATAACCTTCAAAAACAGGATCCTTAGAAGTTTTCACATCGACACTTTTGCCTCTAAAATAAAACTCTTTTAGAGTCACTCCTTCTGATATATCATTAATAATAGCATAAATATTTAATCCTGAACCTCCTTCTTTTATGCCAGCAACCCACTTTTGACAATAGCTATTTTTAACGGTAAATGGGGTGTTTTGTGTTAATACAAAAGATTCTTTTTCCATTTTACAAGTACCACAACCGGTAGTTATACTTAGGAGAATTATTGCACTTATAAATAAAGCTAAAAAATTATACTTTTTGATAGATATTTTCATGATTTTAATTAAAACTTCAACACATTAAATCTACAAAATGTATTATTAATATTAACTGTCATTAGTTAAGATCTATTTTTAAGAAAACTAAAAAGCCTCTTGAATAATTCAAAAGGCTTTTTTTATATACTATGTTTTAAAATTTATCCAGCCAATGCTTCGTTTTGAAGAATTTGGCTAACGCCTAATTATCCAGCTAATGCTTCCGCACCACCTACAATTTCTAAGATTTCATTAGTAATAGACGCTTGTCTAGCTTTGTTGTATTGTAGTTTTAAAGCGTCACGTAATTCGGTTGCATTATCAGTTGCTTTGTGCATTGCTGTCATACGAGCACCGTGCTCACTTGCAGAAGAATCTCTTAGCGCTTTAAAAAGTTGCATTTTTAAGCTTTTAGGGATTAATTCTTCAACAATTTTTGCTTTTGAAGGCTCAAAAATATAATCTGCAGTTTCTACTTTTTCCTCCTTATTTTGATCGGAAACAATTGGTAAAAATTGTTCGTTCATAATAATTTGTGTAGCAGCATTTTTAAATTTATTATAAACTAAAACGATCTTATCGTAAGAACCATTAGTAAATAAATCCATTAATTTTTGTGCAATTACGGCATTATTTTCAAAAGTTAAGTCATCGAAAATCGCTATGTTATTTTCAAGAACATTTTGCTCTTTAGATAATACGTCATTTGCTTTTTTACCTAAAGTAAAAAGGTCTACTTGCTTACCTTTATAGACATCTTTAATTAAAGATACAGTGCTTTTTACAATGTTTGAATTAAAAGCACCTGCCAATCCACGATTAGAAGAAATAGCAACTATTAACACTTTATTTATAGCTCTTTCGTCTGCATAATCACTTCCAATATCACCATCTAAACTTGCGCTTAAACTTTGTAATAATTCGGTTTGCTTATCAGCATAAGGACGCATCGTAGTAATTGCATCTTGGGCTTTTTTCAATTTAGCAGCAGATACCATTTTCATGGCACTAGTAATCTGCATCGTTGAAGACACCGAAGATATTCTATTACGTATTTCTTTTAAATTTGCCATTGTATTAAGTATTCGGTATTTAGTACTTAGCGTTTTAAAATTTAAGTACTGAATACTAATTTTTAATTATAATTAGCTTCAATATCTTTTGCTACTTTTGATAATACTTCAACTGCTTCATCGGTTAATTTACCAACTTTTAAAGTGTTTAAAGTTTCTCTATGTTTTGCATTTAGGTATTCAATGAAATCTCTTTCAAATTCTTTCACCTTATTAACAGGTACATTACGTAATAAGTTTTTAGATCCTGCATAAATAATCGCAATCTGATCTTCAACGGTAAATGGGTCGTTTTGAGCTTGTTTTAAAATTTCAACGTTACGTTTACCCTTTTCTATAACACTTAAAGTAGCTGCATCAAGATCAGAACCAAACTTAGCAAAAGCTTCCAATTCACGGAATTGTGCTTGATCTAACTTAAGTGTACCAGATACTTTTTTCATTGATTTAACCTGAGCGTTACCACCCACACGTGATACAGAAATACCTACGTTAATTGCTGGACGAACACCTGAGTTAAATAAATCACCATCTAGGAATATTTGACCATCTGTAATTGAAATTACGTTTGTTGGAATATATGCTGATACATCACCTGCCTGTGTTTCGATAATTGGCAATGCTGTTAATGAACCACCACCTTTTACAACATCTTTTAAAGATTCAGGTAAATCGTTCATTTGTCTAGCGATAGCATCATCATTAATTACTTTAGCAGAACGCTCTAATAATCTTGAGTGAAGGTAAAATACATCTCCAGGATATGCCTCACGCCCTGGTGGACGACGTAATAATAAAGATACCTCACGGTAGGCTACGGCTTGTTTAGACAAATCATCATAGACTATTAATGCTGGACGACCAGTATCTCTAAAATACTCTCCAATAGCTGCACCTGCAAAAGGAGCATATACTTGCATTGGAGCAGGATCACTAGCATTTGCCGCAACAATAGTTGTATAAGCAAGAGCACCTTTTTCTTCTAAAACTTTAGCAATATTTGCTACGGTAGAAGCTTTTTGTCCAATCGCTACATATATACAATATACTGGTTCCCCAGCATCGTAAAATTCTTTTTGGTTTAGAATCGTATCAATACAAACTGTTGTTTTTCCAGTTTGACGGTCACCAATTACCAACTCACGTTGTCCTCTACCTACTGGAATCATTGCATCAATAGCTTTAATTCCTGTTTGAAGCGGTTCTGTTACTGGCTCACGGAAGATTACACCAGGTGCAATACGTTCTAATGGCATTTCGTAAGTTTTACCTGTAATTGCTCCTTTACCATCAATTGGTTCTCCTAGCGTATTTACAACACGACCAGAGATACCCTCACCTACATTAATAGATGCGATACGTTGCGTACGTTTTACGGTAGAACCTTCCACAATATTTTTAGAGTGGCCTAACAATACCACACCAACATTATCTTCTTCTAAGTTAAGTACAATTCCTTCTAATCCGTTTTCAAATTCTACTAATTCACCGTATTGAACATTAGAAAGCCCGTAAACACGTGCAATTCCATCACCTACAGTTAACACACTTCCAACCTCATCTAATGAAGCTGTAGATTCGTAACCTGATAATTGTTTCTTTAATATTGCTGAAACTTCAGCTGGTTTTACTTCTGCCATTTTACTGATATATTATTCAGATTTAATTCTGAAATTTATTTATATACTCTTACTAAATTCTCGTTTTATCTTTGCTAGACTGTTTGAAATACTAGCATTGTATTGTAAATCTCCAATTCGAAGAATAAACCCTCCAATTATTGATTCGTCAATTTTACGTTCTAAAGTTACTTTATCGCTACCGGTAAGTACTTTTACTTTAGCTAGTACTTTTTCTTCTAATTCATTAGAAAGAGGAACTGCTGTAGTTACTTGTGCTAATTTTACTCCTTGAGCTTCGTTGTATAATTCAATGTATTTTTTTGAAACTTCAGCTAATATACTGGTTCGTTTATTTTCTACTAATACTTTAATAAGTGATTTTGTAGTTTCTGATTGGTTTTCAAAAATTGCAAGCAAGGCTTCTTTTTTATCATTTACATTTATTACAGGATTACTTAATACATTCTGTAATTCTTTACTTGCCTCGATAGTTGAGAACACACATAGCATATCTTCAAAAACATCGTTAGCTAAATTAGCTTCCGCTGTTTCTTGTAAGACCGCTTTTGCATATCGTATTGCTGCTCTACTTTCGCTCATTATATATTAATTTAAAGTAGCCTCTCCTAACATGTCTTCCACAATTTTTAATTGCTTGTCTTTGTTGGAAAGCTCACCTTTTATGACTTTTTCAGCAATTTCAACAGATAAAGAAGCTACTTGATTTTTTAAGTCAGCCATAGCAGATTTTTTTTCATTTTCAATTGCTTCTTGCGCTTGAATAATCATTTTATCTGTAGTTGCTTTTGTTTCTTCTTTAGCATCTGAAATCATTTTTGTTTTAAGATCACGTGCTTCTTTTATCATCATTTCTCTTTCTGCTCGTGCTTCTTTTAAAATACGCTCATTGTCTGCTGTAAGGTTTTGCATTTCCTTTTTTGCATTTTCAGCAGATGCTAAAGCATCTTTTATAGATTGCTCTCTATCATTTACAGTACCTACAATTGGTTTCCACGCAAATTTTTTAAGAACGAAAAATAAGATTGCGAACGATATAAATGTCCAAAATAACAATCCAACATCAGGAGTAACTAAATCCATTTCTATTTATTTTTTATGATATTCTTTAATAAAAAAACTAAAAAACAGGTGCAACCAACCGTTGCACCTTGTTTTGTTTTACTTTGCAATAAGTGATACAACCACTGCGAAAAGTGCAACCGCCTCAACGAAGGCGATAAGTACAATTGCAGAAGATTGAATTTTTCCCTGCATTTCTGGTTGACGTGCAATAGCTTCCATTGCAGATCCACCAATTTTACCAATACCTATACCAGCACCAATTGCTGCTAATCCAGCGCCAATTGCTGCAAAAGGTACGTAACTCACTGCTTCTTGTAATAATAATAAACTCATAGTTCTAAAATATTAAAAATTAATTAATGTTCATGTTCTTCCATTGCCGATCCTATATATAGGGCCGACAACATGGTAAATATATATGCCTGTATGGCAACTACTAATACCTCAATAATACTAATAAAGAATGAGAATGCAATCGAGATTGGTGCAATCCAAATACTTTCAAATATAAATATTAATGAGATTAAACTTAATACAATAATATGCCCTGCTGTAATGTTAGCAAATAAACGAATCATTAAAGAAATAGGCTTAATAAAGATCCCCATAAACTCAATAGGAGCTAAAAATAATTTCATTGGAACCGGTACGCCTGGCATCCAAAAAATATGTTTCCAGTACTCTTTATTTGCAACAATAGTTGTAATAACAAATGTTATTAATGCTAATACTAGTGTAAATGCAATATTTCCACTTAAGTTAGCGCTAAAAGGAAAAAAAGGGATTAGCCCCATCATATTATTAATCCAAATAAAGAAAAATAATGATAATAAGAAGGGCATAAATTTCTTGTAGTTTTTTTCGCCAATATTAGGAATTGCAACTTCGTCTCTAATAAAAACAACTAAAGGTTCCGTAAATTTTGCAATGCCTTTAGGCACTCCATTTTTATGGTAGGACCTTGCAGACAGGCCAAATATAAATACCAATAAAATGACAGAGAAAAACATCGAAAACACCAACTTTGTAATAGAGAAGTCCATTGGATAAGAATTTTCTGGATGATCTTCTGTATTTAGTGTAAGGTATGAACCTTCTTCATTAGCTGAATCATTTGCATAATAAATTTCTTCATGAAATTTTACAAAATTCTGACCGTTCTTTTCTACCACAACATTGCCCAAATCATCATGCTGAAACTCACTTGACATAAATGTAACTAATCCATTTTCTGTCCAAAGGATAATAGGTAATGGTATTGAGATAGCATGACCTTTCCAATCCATAACATGAAATTCATGTGCATCTTTAACGTGATGCATGATCATATCTGTTACATTAAATTCTTCTTCTATTTCTGAATCTTTGCTGTCGTTCGCTATATCTATAGCAAAACTTGGTGTTGATGCTAAGACAAAAAACAGTCCTAAAATAAGATTCTTTATGATGTTGAATTTAGTTGTTTTCAATGTAATTCTTTTGTGTTCCTAAAATTTTGTGCAAATCTACTAACATTAAATGAATTGGCAAACCATAATCTATATTGATTAATCGTTTTTTAAAAAATTATTTAAACTAATCATTTCAAAAATTAGAAAGATAAAATATGAAATAAAGAAATTTATCACCTCAGGAACTACATTGTCTGATTTTTCAACAAATAGAGGTAATAAAAAAACTAAAGAAAGCGCCATCTTAACAAGTGTTAAAACTAAAAAAATTGAATATGCTTTTGCACTTCCTTTTCCTACTTTATAATTTAAATAACAAAAAATAGTTAAAACCAGCACGCTATTAAATAGGTAAATTGTCCAAATAGGTATAAAAAGAAGCATTTCAGGAAATAAAATATGGAAGACAAGACAATGTATTCCAAATGCTATTAGGGCAAAGATGATTAGTTTAATAGTAAACCCTTTAATTTCTTTATTCACTTCTTATGATCTTCTTTATTTGAAAAGTCTGTCACTTGTTTTATTACATAATACAAAGCAATTCCTATAGAGACTAAACTGCATATTATGGTAAATACCGAATATTTATTTGGATAATATTCATCTAATTTAACCCCTCCAAAAGATCCAATCCCAATAATAGCTGTCATTTGAAAAGCAATGCCCGAGAACCTAGCGTATGTATTAACTCTGCTGTTCTTGTTCTGTTTTTGGATTTTGGTTTCTTTGTGTTCTGTCAAAAGAGTGGTTTTGAGTTTTTATATTTTCTTTTTTCTCTTCTGAAGAAGATAATTTATTTGCTAAATTAGACCTATTCCCCGCTTTCATCAAACAAGTTGCATTAAATGTAGCTCCAGGCTCTACCGCTAGTTTTCCTGTAACAACTTCACCTTCTATATTTGCTGTTGCTCTTAGGCTAAGTGTGCCTTTTATATCTAATATCCCTTTTACCTCACCTTCTATGTCGGCATTTTCACAACTTAAGGCGCCTATAATAACTCCTGTTTTACCAATTACCACTTTTGAAGGGGTTGTTACATTTCCTTCAATTATACCGTCGATTCTAAAATAACCATTAGAGGTTATATTCCCTTTAAGTTTAGTTCCATCGTTAATGCGATTTTGACCAGTTCCTGGAGTTTCGGATTCTCTCGGTTTTTTATCTGAAAACATTTTATATATTATTTTTAGTTTTTTAGAATGGAATCTCTTGCTTATTATTCTTTTGACTTTCTCAAACAGGGTTGACTACATGGCTCATCCTTTTCCACTTTTAATCTAGGTCTATCTTTTTCTTCTTCTTGAATTAATGTTTTGGAAAAGTCTATGGCTAAATAATCTTCTAGGTTTTTGTGAATTTGAATAATTGCATAATTCTCTGAAGAAACCTCGAAATGATTATTCTTTATCTTATCCTTTTTTCTTTCACTTAAAACATCTGCGAATCCTTCAGCTCCTTGCCTAGAATTTAGCCCGTGTGTCATCACAAAAATAGTGTTAGGAATATAATAATCTATTGATGTTGACATTTCAGTATAGCCATTACTTTCAATTGCTTTATTAAGTTTTTCTTGCAGTTTTTCAGCAGCTTCACGGTCTTCACTGTTAAAGCTATAAGCTACTTTCCAGCGTTCACTTTTACTGTCAGATAAAAATACTTTATTCGCTATTTTGGGTAGTAGTTTATTGTAAAGGGCTAATGCTTCTTTACCTTCTTCTGAACTAGGATAGTTTAAGGAAACAAAGGCTAATGCTCTTTTGTAAGATTTATATCCTTGTTGCCGACCTATAGCGTTTGCTTTTAATAATTCGAATTTTGGAATTATAGGGTTTCCAAAATAAATAGAAATACAGGTTTCACTCGTTTCTATTACTTTTTGGTATTTAGAGGCTTCAAAATCTTTATATAACTCACTATATTTATATTCTGGACTTGATGCGTCTGTAGCTAAAATTGCATTAGGATTTAGCAATATCTCCGCATATCTAGAATCGGGATATCTGGTTATAATCTCATTTTTATATAGAGCAGCTAGTATTTCATTTCCTGTTAATTCATTAATTTTATGCAAGTTATATAAGGTTGGTAATACCAATCTTTTTTCAGGATTAAATAAAAGTAAAGCTTCCAATCGTTCAGTCGCTAAATCGTATTCTTTAAACTTTTCTTTATAAATTAACCCTAATTGATAATAAGCAAAATCTCGGTCTCTTATAAGGCTATCTATTGCTTTTTCATCTTTGGGTATTAAGGCTAGGTAAGTTTCTGGTTTATAAAGATTATTTTCGGCTATTGGCGAAGCTACTTCGTCTCCAAAATTTTCTAGTTTAGATATTTTGTCTGATAACCTCCAGTTATCTTCTAACCTTCTCTTACCCCACCTCTTTTCAAATTCTTGCTTTCCAAAAGCGATTGTTGTTGAGTTATAAAAATAAAAACTACTCCCTCCAGTTTTATCTTGAGACTTTTCTTTATTTGAGGTGAAGAATTCATTATTAGAAATGTTTTCTTCGTTTTCTATTCTTGCCAAAGAGTCTTCAATAGCTTTTTGTTTAAGTTGAGTGGTGTAAATTGAAAAATAACTTAGCTGCTGAGCTTCCGTCATATTAACTAATTTTAAGACACTATCATTTTCAAATGCTATGTCTTCATATTTTATAACGTCATCAAGATTTTCTCGTTTCTTTTTTATTCTTCTCCATGATCTTGTTCCTTCATCAAGATTGGTTAAAGTGCTATCATAATAGGCCCCAGCAAATTTATAATACCTATCATCAAAATAAATCTCTGCTAAGGTTTGATAGTTTACAGATTGCATTACCCTATCTTCTTGATAGGCCTGAATTGATTTATTATAATATTCCACAGCTAAATCTATACTGTCGTTTTTTCTATAGTATTCCCCGATTTGATTGTAAATTTTATCAAGAAATGGTCTATTTTCACGATTTTCTTCCAAATCAAATAAAAGCGCTAAAAAAGCAACACGATCTTCGTTTGTGAAATCAAAATTCCTTGCTTTTTCGATATAAGCATTGATCATATATACGCGAGGAGATTTTCTGTTTAATGCTATAACTTTATCAAACTCCAAGTTTGCACTATCTGTTTTTTCTAATTGATCGTAAAGTTGTCCTAATATGTATGTATATCTCCCTTTAAGCTCATCGTCTTTAACATTTTCTGAAGCATACCTAATATAAGGCATTGCCGCTTCAATTGAATCTAAATTAATATAAGCTTGAGCTAAAATAGCGGAAGCATCTGCTAGGTCTTTCTTGCTTATCTCTTTATTTTTTTTCATTTTAAGCAGGTTCTCAATTGCTATTTCTTCGTTATTTAAACGAATCTGAGTCTTTGCTCTCCAAACTTTTGCTTGATTAATATTGTTACTTATAGGGTGCGTCTTTAAAATAAAATTAAAAGCATCAAGTGCTTGTACAAAACGACCGTCAAAATATCTTGCTTTCCCTAAAAGAATATATGCTTCATCTATTTGTGGATTGTATTCTTTGCCTTCTATATATATAGAATGCATTTGAATGGCTTTTACAGCTTTTTCCTCAGCTATATTAAAATTTTCATTTACACTTTCGACATTTGAAGTAATACTTTCTTCTATTAAAGTATTACTTTCTTCTATTTCTATTCGCTCTATAGGAAGAGTTTCCCAAAAATTATCTCTATAAGTTCTTGCTAATTGCTCTTTACCTGTTTTAAAAGCAATATTCCCGTTATATAATATATTAAATTCCGAAGTTACAGATTGCTTGGTTCTGCTTAGAAATGTATTTTTTTTACGTGAACAGGCAGCCATAAATAATACGACCATTAAAAAAATTGTGCTTTTTATTATTCCCTTCAAAATATTTTTATTTTATTATACAATACTGAAACTTAAAAGCTTCGCATTTAGTGTACCCGCCTCAATATTAACTGTAAAAATACGTTTCTTTTTAAAAAATATAGGATTATTAACTTAAAAAAATAATATCCGAGCATAGCAAATTTTAAATTTTTAAAAGAAGAGCATAGTTTAAAATTATAAATCCTTTGTATTTTTACAAAAAAAAATACTGAGATGAATGCAAAAGCTAAAGAAGAAAATATAATTGTAACCATTGTTGTTGATGAGGAAATAAAAAATATAAAAATGTCAAAAAAGGAGACTGTTTTAGAGGCTGCTTTAAGAAATGACATTGACGCTCCCTATTCTTGTCAAGGAGGCGTTTGCTCATCTTGTGTTGCTAGAATCACTGAAGGGGAGGTTGTTATGATGCAAAATCAAATACTAACAGAAAATGAAATAGCTGAAGGGTTAATTTTAACTTGTCAAGCACACCCAACTACTGAAACATTAGGTATTGATTATGATGATGTTTAGAAAATAATTATTTCTTTAATTTTAAAACTGATTCCACCTTTTTTACTATTTCTTCAGGTTTTATCGTTTCCATTGCATTTTCATACTCTTCGGGATAATTATTCCCATAAATTGAAGTCGGTATTAATGTATATTTATTGTTATCTGCTAATAAACTATTATCATTTGGTTGCCCAAAAGGGGCAAATCCGGCAAATGGATGAGTAACCCCCCAAAGAGAAATTATTGGGATTCCATACATGGCACCTAGATGACCATTGCCGCTATCCATTGAAATCATTACATCTAAATTTGATATTAATGCTAATTCTTCTGTAAAATTTAGTTTCCCAGCAGTATTAATTACAGACGTAAACTCATTTTCAAAAGTGTCTAGTTGATTTCTTTCTTTAGTGCCTCCGCCAAATAAAACTATTTGATATTGATCTTCTTTATTTAAATCTGCAATTACCTTTTTTATTAACTCTAAAGGGTACATTTTACTTTTATAGGCAGCAAATGGAGCTATTCCAATAGCAATTTTATTTTTTTTACCTACGAGCTTTAATATGTTTTTATTGTACTCTTTTTTTGGTGATGGTTTAAAATTAGTTAAGTCTATGGGAAACCCTAGTGTCTCAAAGACATCTGCATATCGCTGATGAGTTGTTTTTAATTGCTTAAGGGTTTTGTTTTTTACCCTGGTTAGCGATTTTTTTTCTTTTCTACCTTTATTTAGAGTTGCCGTTTTTTTTCCCAACAACTTTAAATACAGGGTAATAACTTTAGATCGAATTATATTATGTAAATCTGCTACAGCATCAACTTCTAAGGAATTTGCTTCTTTTGAAAGCTTTAAGAGCCCCATAAAGCCTTTATGTTTATCGTTTACATCAGCTTCAAGAAAAACTACGTTTGTAAAATCTTGAAAAAAAGGCTTAAAAAAAGCCCTGGACAGAATGGTTAATTGAACCTCTGGGTAGGTTTCAGAAAAAATGCTAAGCACAGGTACTATCATAGCGACGTCTCCCATTGCTGAAAGACGAATAACAAGTATGTTGGTAGGTTTTTTCAATTATAGAAATTATTCGCCTTCGCTCTATATGATATTAAAATTTAGTAAGTCGATATGTTTATTTTTCTCCTCTAAGTACAGGGTTCAATTCGTCATCGTTGTACATTTTCATTTGCTTGTAAACTTTCATGTACTTATCGCCTTTTTCAATATCGTTTAATAATTGATCAATGGCGATGCTTAAATCTACTCGTTGCTCAAGCAGTATGTTTAGTTTAATTTGACAAGCGTCTCTATGTGCTTTGGAAGCATTTCCCCTAGTTGCTTCTTCATTCATATGGTATACTTTTAATGCTAAAATTGAAAGACGATCTACACCCCAAGCTGGGCTTTCGGTATTAATGGCAGCATTTATTTTAGTAGGTACGCCTTTATTATTTTCTAAAAAATAACTATCAATATATTCTACCATATCTGTACGGTCTTGGTTAGAAGCATCAATTTGTCTTTTTAAAATCAAAGCGCTTAGGGGATTAATATTAGGATCACGAATAATATCCTCATAATGCCATTGTACGGTATCTATCCAACATTTTCTGTATAGTAAATGTTCTAGGTTTTGAGAGTTAGAATCGTATGGATTACTAAAAGATTGATCTACGTTATCAATAACATGATAGGTAGCTATAACTTCTTTAAAAATAGCGTTTGCTTTTTCTGAAAACATATCTTTTTATTCTTTAGTTGGTTTTTTCTAAAATGTGGATTTTTCAACAGTTCCGTAAATGATTGAAGAATTACTTTTTTTGCGATAATCACTTAAACCTATTACTCCTTTAGGCGCAAAGATATAATATTTTGTAATAATATTTAACAAATGATAGTTAGCTCCGTATTGCTTTAGCTTATATGACGGATCTAAATATAATAGGTCTCCGATATTGCTTTTAATAAGTTCATTACCATCTTTTTGGAATACTTGATATTTATTATTTGTCTCTTGAAAGATTGCGGGTGCTATAATTAATTTTTTAGCTGCTCAAGATTTTATAAGGATATTGCAGGTGTTTCTGTAATTGTATTTAGATATCTACTAAATTCATTTTATAAAAAAAATTACAAATGGAAATGCAAATACCAGCCATAAAAATAGTTCTGAAATCCATTTCTTAGAATTAGTTTCTATAAAATTAGCAATAAAAATTGAAATTGGCACCAATAAAAACATGAGTTCACTTCCGTTTTTACGGTTAGTTAAAACAATTAAAATCAGTCCTATCAATAAAGAAAATAGAAGAATCCAATATTTGGATTTTTCTTTTAAAGGGGTATTTGAAATATTGATTGATTTATATATGACACCAAATATCCCTAATGCCAAAATATAAATAGAGGAGATTATTGTTTTTAATGAATAATATGGGGTAAAATCAAAACTAATTTGCTCCTTATATTCCAGAAACCACCAAAAGTTATCATTAGCTATTATATGATAAACAGTTGTTAGAATAAAAATTGAAGTAAAGCCTACAAAAGGTATAAATACAAATTTATAGTTTTTTGATGCTAATTGAATAATTGCTATAAATAAAATGATAAAAAATAAAATACTCCAAAAATAAAATAGCGCTGCTATTGAAATCCAAATGGAAGCATCCAATATTTTTTTTTCACTGTTTTTTTTCGAACTTATACTGAGGATCCTTCGCAAAGCCAACAATAAAAAAAAGAAAGAAAAAGCAGGATTCAATTCTTTAAAAAGCAGCGGAATCGTTAAAATAAAACAAGAAAATAAAAAAAGTGCATAGGAGTTAGATTGAGTAAGTCGGTTCTTTTTAATAATAAAACTCAAAAGTAAAAAAAGTAATAAAAAAATAGTGTTTTGAGTTAATAACTGGACTATGCTATCATAATTAGTTGCCTCATTTAAATCATAAATAATATTAAAAAAACATCCTGCAAACAAAAGTAGGCTCACTACGATAAAATGGAATGGTCTAGAATTACTGAAAAAACTTGTGAGCATGGTTCTTAATTTATATTTTTGCAATCTTAAATCATAAAGATATGACTTGGTCGGGTTTTTTTGGAGGAATTCAAGATTTTTTTGAAAATGTGGCATTTGCCCCTTTTAATGCACTTCGTGCTTTAGAACTATCAAACTGGTGGGCTGCAAATATTATGACATGGATTTTTATGACAATTTGTGCAGTTGCTATTGTTTATTGGATTATAAAACTTCAAAAATATGATGCAACAGAGGGTAGTGATGATAAAAGCATTACTGCTCATGAATATTTAGGTTAAATCATAACCTATATCCTTGCGGTAATTCATCGCATCGAAATTTAGTTTTTCTATATTTCGGTACGATTTTTTTAATGCTTTCTTGTAATCCAGGTCCATTGATGTTATAGCGAGAACACGTCCTCCATTAGTAACGATTTTATTGTTTTTTATTGTTGTGCCTGCATGAAAGACGATAGAGTCTTGAATCTTTTCAATTCCTAAAATTAATTTACCTTTTTCATATGCTTCTGGATAGCCTCCAGAAACTAACATTACTGTAGTAGCAGCTCTTTCGTCAATTTCTATAGAAGTTTTATCTAACTCTTGATTGAAAGTAGCTTCAAATAAATCCACTAAATCGCTTTTAATTCTAGGCAGTACTACTTCGGTTTCTGGGTCTCCCATTCGCACATTGTATTCTATAACAAATGGCTCCTTATTAACATTTATTAAACCAATAAAAACAAATCCTTTATAAGCTATATTTTCTTTTTTAAGTCCACTAATCGTTGGAATAACTATTCTCTCTTCTATTTTTTTCATTAATATATCATCGGCAAAAGGAACGGGTGAAATAGCTCCCATACCACCTGTATTTAATCCAGTATCTCCTTCTTCAATTCGTTTATAATCTTTAGCAGTAGGCAATATTTTATAATTTTTACCATCTGTTAAAATAAAAACACTCAATTCTATTCCGTCTAAAAACTCTTCAATAACAACAGTTGAACTTGCTGCTCCAAATTTTGAATTAGACAACATATCTTCTAATTCATTCTTAGCCTCATCAATATCATTAAGAATTAAAACTCCTTTTCCAGCTGCCAATCCATCTGCTTTTAAAACGAATGGTGGATTTAGTGTTTCTAAAAATAATTTACCTTCTTTTAAAGTTTCTTTTGTAAAACTTTGATATGCTGCTGTAGGAATTTGATGATCCATCATAAATTCTTTAGCACGTTCTTTACTTCCCTCCAATAATGCGCCAGCTTTTGAAGGTCCAATAAGCATTATATTTTTTAATTCTGTTGTTGCAAGAAAATAATCTGCAATTCCATTTACTAATGGATCTTCAGGACCTACAATGACCATTCCAATATCATTATTAATCACACAGTTTTTTATGGCTTCAAAATCATTTACCGAAATTGATACATTTGTTGCAATCTCTGATGTTCCTGCGTTTCCTGGGGCTACAAAAAGTTGATTACACCTCTTACTTTGTGCTATTTTATGAGCAAATGTATGCTCTCGACCTCCTGAACCTAAAATTAAAATATTCATTTTTGAAAAGTATATTAAGCTGTCAAAAATAATTGTTTGTAAATTGATGCCCTAATTTTACTGCGTTGAATTTGTTGGAATTGACTCTAAAGTTAAGCGGGTTTACTATTAAGTATAGCTAAAAAGCATTTACAGGATATTCAAGATATTCCTTAGGATAAATATGACGCTCTTTAATATTTTTAAAAAACAACTATTTTCAAGCATTAACTTGGCTAAGAATTATTGATTGTTTTTATAAAAGAAACTAAGGTTGCTTAATATGCCTTATCATCTCCTCCTAAAGTATCGAAAACTGTTTTAAATACTATTCGTAAATCCATTAAAATGGACCAGTTTTCCAGATAATATATATCATATTTAACCCTACTTTTAATAAAGTCATCATCTTCTACTTCTCCTCTAAATCCACTAACTTGAGCCAAGCCTGTAATGCCTGGCTTTATAAAGTGACGAACCATAAATTTATCAATCTTTTCTGCATACATATGTGTGTGACTTACCATATGGGGTCTTGGACCCACTACTGACATTTCGCCTTTTAAGACATTAATAAACTGGGGCAATTCGTCAATACTGGTTTTTCTAATAAACTTACCTATTCTAGTAACTCTTGGATCCCCTTTTCTAATTTGATGGAGATGAGCCTCTGGATTGGGCTTCATAGATCGAAATTTATAACAGTAAAACTCTTTATAATCCAAACCGTTTCTTTTTTGTTTAAAGAAAACTGGGCCTTTAGATTCAATTTTTATAAGAAAACCTATAAGTGGTGTTAACCATGATAATATTCCAATAATTACTACTAAAGAAAAGAAAATATCAAAACTCCTTTTTATAAATAAATTAATTGGTTCGTCTATTGGGATACTTCTTAAAGATAAAATTGGTAAATATCCGTAGTATGTAAAGTCTAACTTCTTGGAATAGATTTCTTTATTATCCGGCAAGAATTTTAAAATTTTTAAATTATTATCAGCGTAATCTATTAAACTAAGTAACTCCTTATTATTCATTTCTGCTAAAGAAGAATAAATTTCATCAATTTCATTTTCAGAAATAAAAGAAATGACATCATTTATGCTAATTTTATCTTTTTTATTTAAATCAAATGTTTTTATAAGTTGATACCCATAATCAGGATTGTCATTAAAATATTTTCTTAATTGATCTGTTTTTTTATTTAATCCAACGATAACAACCTTTCTTAAATTACCTTTAAAAACTTTTCTATACTTTTTTAGTAAAAAGAAAATTGTAAATTTTATAATTGTAATTAATAACATTACAATCAGAACATATTTTATAACACTCAAAGGTTCAGTATCTAAATTGTTGAAGAATCCAAAAAAAGCAAAAACCAATAAAGTAAATATTATTGATTGTTTCCCAATTAATGAAAATATTCGCGTAAGACTTGTATATCTAAAAATCTCATAAAAGCTTGAGTATAATGTTGAAATTATCCAAGAAAAGGAAATAAATAAAGTGAAGTTTAATAAATCTGATTTTTCATGAATGATATTATTTGCAAAAAATCCTATTATTAATAAATCTATTAAATAAGAAATTGGCCTTAAAAACCCAGAATATCTTCCTCTTTTAAAAATCATTTGTTACTTTCTAATATGGTTTGAAAAATCTTTATGTTCACTTTTCAATAATTCTTCTGATGTTAAATTTTTAAAGTATTCAAATGTTCTTTTCATACCTTTACTTCTGGATATTTTTGGTTCCCAATTTAAAATCTCTTTAGCTTTTGTAATATCAGGTTGCCTTTGCAAAGGATCGTCAGTGGGTAAAGGTTTGTAAATTATTTTTTGATTTGTTCCAGTTAATTTAATAATTTCTTCAGCAAATTGTAGAATTGTTATTTCATTAGGATTTCCAATATTAATTGGATAAGCATAATCACTTATTAATAACTTAAATAATCCGTCAATTTCATCATCAACATAACAAAATGACCTGGTTTGAGAACCATCTCCAAAAACTGTTAAATCCTCACCTCTAAGTGCTTGCCCCATAAATGCTGGAATTACCCTTCCGTCATTTAGTCTCATTCTTGGACCGTAGGTATTAAAGATCCTTGCAATTCGTGTTTCTACCCCATGAAAACGATGGTATGCCATAGTAATAGATTCTTGGAAACGTTTTGCTTCATCATACACTCCTCTTGGACCAATAGTATTTACATTTCCGTAATATTCTTCTGTTTGAGGATGTACTAATGGGTCACCATAAATTTCAGAAGTAGAAGCAATCATTATTCTAGCATTTTTTTCTTTTGCCAATCCTAGTAAATTATGTGTTCCCAATGACCCTACTTTTAGAGTTTGTATTGGTATTTTTAAATAATCTATAGGGCTTGCAGGTGATGCAAAATGTAAAATATAATCTAAATCTCCTGCAACATGAACAAATTTAGAAACATCATGATGGTAAAAATCAAAATCTGGATTTTTAAAAAGATGCTCAATGTTTTTTAAATCGCCTGTAATTAAGTTATCCATTCCAATTACAAAATCTCCTTCATTAATAAATTTATCACATAAATGAGATCCTAAAAATCCTGCTGCACCCGTTATTAAAACTCTTTTATTCATAATTTTAAATTATCTACCTATTGAGGTATATATAAACCCTTCTTTTTTTATTTCTTCTACATCATATAAATTTCTTCCATCAAAAATAATACACTGTTTTAATAATTGCTTTACTTTATTAAAATCTGGAGTTCTAAAAATACTCCATTCTGTACAAATTATTAAAGCATCTGCATTTTCTAATGCTTCATACATAGAGTTACAGTAGTTAAGTGTTTCTCCAAATTGTTTTTTAATATTCGGCATGGCTTCAGGATCATACACTGATAATGAAGCTCCATTATTTAGTAATTTTTCCATTAAATAAATTGCAGGTGCTTCTCTAACATCGTCTGTTTCTGGTTTAAAAGCAAGACCCCAAACTGCTAACTTTTTATTAGATAAATCGCCATTAAAAAAGTTTTGAATTTTTGGGAATAATATTGTTTTTTGCTTTTCATTAACTTCTATCACTGAATCTAATATTTTAAAGTCATAAGATTCGTCTCTTCCTGCTTTTTGAAGCGCTTTTACATCTTTTGGGAAACAAGAACCGCCGTAACCTATCCCAGGAAATAAAAATCGTTTTCCTATTCTAGAATCAGTACCCATACCAATTCTTACTTTATCAACATCTGCACCTACTTTTTCACAGTAATTAGCAATTTCATTCATAAAGGTTATTTTGGTAGCTAAAAATGCATTTGCTGCGTATTTTGTTAGCTCTGCAGATTTTTCATCCATAATAATTATTGGATTTCCTGAACGAACAAATGGCTTATAAAGTCTCTGCATAAGTTTGGTCGCTTTTTCACTAGTAGAACCTATTACGATTCTTTCAGGCTTTAAAAAATCATCTACAGCATAGCCTTCTCTTAAAAATTCAGGATTTGAAACTACATCAAAATCACATGATGCGTTTTTTGCAATGGAGTGGTGTACTTTTTCTGCGGTTCCAACAGGGACCGTGCTCTTATCAACAATAACTTTATAATCGGTTATTTTTTTTCCAATCTCATCTGTAACTCCTAGTACATAAGATAAGTCGGCAGATCCGTCTTCATCTTCAGGAGTTGGGAGCGCTAAAAAAATAATTTCTCCAAAACTTAATCCCTCATCAAGAGAAGTTGTAAAGTTTAGTCTTCCAGCTTTAATATTTCTTTCAAATAAAATGTCTAAGTGTGGTTCGTAAATTGGAACTACGCCACTTCTCATTTTTTCTACCTTATTTTTGTCTATATCAACACAAATTACTTCATTCCCGGTTTCTGCTAAACAAGTTCCTGTAACTAATCCTACATATCCTGTTCCAATTACTGCTATTTTCAAATTAATGATATTTTAATTACTATATTTTTTATAAATTGTTTCGATATTGACTATATTTTTTTCAATATTATAATTTAAATTAAAAGAATCAAACGAATTTAATTCGAACTTTTTTCTTTTTTTGTTATCATTATAAAGTTCAAAAATACGATTTGCCATACTCTTAATCTCATTTTCTTCAACAACATATCCATTTATCTCATTTTTTACTAGGTCTCTATTCCCATCACAATTTGTAACTATACATGCTTTTCCTATAGCCAAAGCTTCAATAATCGAATAAGGTAGACCTTCATATCTAGCCGTAGAGAGATATAATTCGCTTTTTGATATAATTTGGAAAATTTTTTCTCGAGCAATCCAGGGGATTAAGGTTACGTTATCTTTTAGCTTGTATTTTATAATTAATTCTTCTACTTTATTTTTATTAGGACTATACTCACCGACTCCTAATAACACAAGATGAATTTCAGGAATCATTTTTTTTAATTCTTTGATTACTTTAATCATCATTTCTATATTTTTTTGAAACGAGGGTCTTCCTACACTACAAATATACTTTTTAGGGAATTGACTTGAAATTTTATCTTCTGAATTAATAGTTATTGGGTTAATACTATTGTTAAACAACTCAGTATTTTGTTTTTTATAACCAACTTCAAATAAGCCTCTATTTAATTCTGAAGTAGAAGACGCAACGAGAATAGATCTGAAACTCTTTAAAGCCTTTTCTATTCCTAAAAAAACAATTCTTTTAAATCCTTTTGGGCTGCTTAAATATGAATAGGCTTGAGGTGTATGCAGTACCTTTATTTTATAAAATAGTGAAGCTGTTCTTGCAATAACACCTCCTTTAGCACTATGAGCATGGATTATATTTGGTTTTTCAATTTTTAATATTTTTATGGTATTGTAAATTGCCTTTAAGTCTTTAAATATTGATATTTCTCTTTGTATTGGCAGTTTATATTCTTTTAATGGCTTACCGTTTTTATTTATATATATGCTCTTGGTGTCATGTTCTCCATGTATAATTATATTTTCAAATTCCTCTGGGTTACAGTTTTCTAAAATTAATCTTAAAGAAACGTCAACTCCTCCAACAGAGTTTAGAATATGAATTATTTTAATTTTTTTTATGAATTTTAACTTCTGATTCATCGTTAGGATTAATTTGAAATACAATTAAAATAAAAATTAAAGCAAAAATTGAGGCGCCTAATTGCCTTTGAAAAAAGCACTCTATAAATGCAAAAATAAAAATTGACACCCCTAATGAAAGTTTAAAAAATGAATGCCTATAGTTAGTAACTAAATACAATAATAAAGACACAAACAAAAGTCCCGGTATAAGACCGCTACTAAGAAAAAAATCAAAAAATTGATTGTGAGGATTAAAATTCGAATTAATAAAATAATTTCTTTTTTCTGGATCTTCTATTTGCTTATCATAGCATTCTAATAACAAGTCTTTGGTATTATAAAATCCTAATCCTATAATAATAGAATCTTCATTGTGAAAAATATTATAATTACATTCCCAAATAACAACTCTAGGTTCCCATGCCTTAAAAAGTTCAATATAACTTTTGTTGCTTCCACTATTCTGGGTATAAAAAAACCTTTCAGATAAATTTTTATTTAAAAATAATGCAGAAGAAAATGTTATTAGAACACCAAAAAATAAAAATAAATATTTTTTCTTATTACTAGAGTAAAATATTTTTAAAAAAAATAAAGAAATCAATATAACGATCACGATTCTTGATGAAATTAGTAAAACAAATAAAATACATATAACAATATTTGCTAAATACCATTTATTAATATCTTTATAATTCTTACCTATTAAACCTATAGAAGCAACTATACTAATCAAACACAAAAATCCTAAATACAACCTATCTACAACCAAAACATCATCAATATGTGCTCCTGATGCAAAGTTAAAAGCACCTTCTGAAATATAAAAACCGTAAAGATTTATTAAAGAAGCCACCATACAAAATAGCACTGATATGATTATTGCTTTCAAGATTTTTTTTGTGTTTTCTAAGGGAAGGAATAAAACTATTATTAGAAAAGAAGACAAAACCTTTCTGATAATAGGGATGTCTTGTTGAAATTCATTAAAAATAATACTATTGAGTAATACCATTAAAATAAGTAACCCTAAAATAATAAAAGGGATCGATTTTAATTTCAGTAGATGTCTTTTTTTTATTACAAAAGGGAATAAAACTATTAGTGCTATTAAAATTAGATTAGGCGCTGCAGTCGCATATTTGTCTAGGGGTAAAATAAAACAAAAAAATAAAAATAAATATGGGTAAACACTACTAATTACAGCTTTCATTCTATTTATTTTAAAAATTAAAATTAACGCGTCTTAGTTATAAAAAATCTTCTAATATATTTTAAAAATGAAAAAGAGGATATAAAAATAAACTCAAAAATATTTATAAATTTTAATTCTAACCCTTTTTTAATACTTTTTTGTTCTCCCAACTGAATTTTCCACAAAGCCGCACTTAATCCAGATTCTCCATAACTATATTTTCCAGTTATAGAGTTAACCAGGCTTTTATTATACAAATAACAATTATATCCAGAAATTATTCTTAAAAAATATTCTAGATCTTCTGCATAATTCATTTCCTCATTAAAATAACCTACTTTTTTAATAATTTCAGATTTAAATATAACAGTTGGCGTCTTAAAGAAATTTTTATATAATAAAAGTTTTGGGCTAATTTTCTGTAACCTTTTAATTTTAAGAAAAAAGAACCTATTAAGATTAACTCCGTCCATATTTGTTGCTAAAAAATCTATCTCTGAATTTTCTGCAAATACAGTAAGTTGAGTTTTAATTTTTGATTCTTCCCAGGCATCATCGCTATCCAAAAAAGCAATAAACTCTCCTTGAGCATTTTTTAAACCAATATTTCGGCTTGACGAGACGCCTCCATTTTTTTTATAATAGTATTTAATTAGTAAGCTTTCGTTTTCGGAAATAAAATTATTAATTAAATCTTCAGAAGCGTCTGTTGAACCATCATTAATAATTATAATTTCAAAATTATACGAACCTAACTGATTGGTTATTGATTCAAGTGATTTTATTATAGTTTTTTGTGAATTATAAACTGGAATTATTATGCTTATTAGCTGACTCATTAAAAGATGATTGCTTTAAATTTGACCTCCCAAAGATAAGTTTTTAATTGTTTAATTGTTTCTTATTTTAACTACTTATGATAATACAAATAATTATCTTTATGGATTAATTAAATTAATAAGACTATATGAAGATATTTTTCGAAGGTTTTTACGGATTTAAAAATGCTGGTGACGACGCTTTTGTTGAAGTTTCATCCTGGGGAGCTGAAAAATATTGGAACTGCAATGATAATTTTTTTTCAGGAGCTTCATTACCAGAAACAACACGTAAAATAAAAACGCCAAATATTAAAATTAATGCACCAGGTTTTGATAGAATTACTCTTTTAAAGAACCTTAAAAACACTGATTACTTTATTTCTTCCGGTGGTTCTACTTTTTCTAAATTACCAATACATAGTAATAAGTCTTTAGCTTCCTATTATAAGTTAATAAACAATAATTTAAAATTAGGAGCTATTGGAGTGTCTATTGGTCCTTTTAAAAACAGTCAAGAAGAAAAGAAAGTTATTAAGTATTTGAAAGGCTTATCTTTTTTATCATTGAGGGATAAAAGATCTTATGAATATTCAAAAACATTGAATCTAAATTACGATCCTGTAAAGGCTTTTGACTTAGCTGCTTTGTTACCAAGCGTTTTTAAATCATCTAACAGTACATTGAATGAGTCTTTCACCGAAAAAAAAAGCATCGGTATTAGTATATGCAATTGTGAAAGTTATTATGGTGGTGATTTAAAAAAAGAAATCAATAGAAATTCCTATTTTAAAGAATTGGTTAATTTGATAATAACTAAAACAAATGCTCATTTAAAAATTTTTATTATTAATGGTAATTCGAAAATTGGTGATCTCAAAATTTCAAATGAATTAATGGATGGAATTAGTCAAGAACGATTTTCAATAATACCTTATTTTGGGAATGTTAAAAAAACCTGGGATGCAATTTCTAAATGTAATTTAATGATATCTACAAGGTTACATGCAAGTATTTTTGCTTGCTATGCGAATGTACCTTTTATATTGATTGAGTATCATAAAAAATGTTCTGATTTTTTGAATGATATTGGACAACAAGAAGAATATAGGGTTTACGATGCTGATGTTTCACCAAAAGAAACTTTAAATATAGTTATAAATATACTCAAAAATAATTATAACAAACCAACTCATTTACTAGAAACAATAGCACTCTCCAAGAAAAACTTTACAGGCACATTGTTAAAATAAGATTTAACTTATTATAATTAGCGGTGTTTCTGTAATTGAGAAAAAGAAGTTTTACAGCCATAAATATATCTTTTAAATTATTTATCGATACTTTTAACATCCTTATAAATTGTGTTATTTTTTATTAAATTATTGTCAAATAAAATTAAAATAGCAAAACAGATCCAAATCCCATAAATCCTAAAACTATCTATTTGTAACCAATTTATAAAAAACCCAATAAAAGAGACTAAAAGAACCGTTCCTAAGACATTTTTTTCATCAGATTTGTTTTTAATTATGTTTAAACATGAAAGGAGTATTAATAGTATTAAAGAAAGGAAAATTAAAAATCCTATTAAACCAGTCTCAGTTAATATTCTAACATATATATTATATCCAGGAGGAAAATTTGATATCTTTTCATTTTTATAAAACAATCTAAATTCATAATTATTTAAAGTTGCCCAACTAGGATAGTGAAACCTATTATGAAATGTTTGCTGTCCAAATCCTACACCAAATAAAGGGTTTTCTTTAAATACTTGTAAGGATGCGTATTGTATGCCTAATCTTGATTGATTTGAAACATTTTTAGTTAAATTAGACTTAAAATCTATTGTTTCAATTTTTTCTTTAAATCCTTTTATGATTCGTTTTGAATTAAAAAATACTAATAAACTTAGAGATAATACTATGGTAGAAGTAAAGATGAATAGGTGATTTCGATACCTAGGCTTTCTTAAAATTATAAACAGAAAAACAAAAAATTGTATAAAAATAACGATAAATGCAGTTCTAGAACCAGATAAGAAAGCCAATGCTAAAACTAATAGTGTTGGGATAATTTTTTTAATTCCTTTTGGTGTTAATAAAAAACTAAACATCCACCCGGAAATCATTATTAAATATTCCGCTAAAAAAGGAGGTTCGTAACAAACAGATGATAATCTTCCACCTAAGTGAATTTTAGCATTTACGAATGGAAGGTAATTAAACAACTCTAATACAGGTAATAAATTTGTTTTATCATATAAAGAAATTAGAGCTTCAAAAAAGCTATAAGAAGAGACTACTATTAATGAAGCTAAGAAAACATTTCTTATAGAAACTAGTATTTCTTTAAAAGACATTTTATTTAAAACATTATAATAAAATATAAAAAATAATATTGTGGATAATAAAATAGATAAATACTGCCTTATAAACCTTATAATTCCACTTGTTCCTTTAAAGTCATTTTGAATAAGCGATGGAGAGTTAAGTAGTGTTGCTAAAAAGCACCAAAAAATAAATAATACTAAAACTTGAAACAGCAAACTTTTATATGGAAAAATAATTTTTTTTCTTAAAATAAAAGTGACAAATAAAATTACCATTCCTGGAATAAAAAAAAAAACGGAAGCTTCTTTACTAAACTCTCCTAGGAATGATAGACCTTCAAAAGAGTTAAATGGGATAAAAAAAACACCCATAAAAAAAAGATATTTCAATATTTTATTTAATATTTTCATTTAAAAATTACTTCTTATAATTTAAATAAAAGGAATGTGCTATAATATAAAAATAAATAATATTTGCAATAACAAATATTAAACTAAATGACACAGCATTGTTCTTATTTAATAAAAATGGTGTAAAAACTAGTAAGCTTAAGGCGGCAAAAATATGAGATACAAAAAAGGGTTTTGTAACTTCTATAACTTTTAAAGCTATAGCTATTGGTTTTATAATAATCAATGCTAACTGAATTAAGTAGAATATTATAAATATTATAAGTCCATTCCCAAATTTATCTGAATACATTATATTATAAAAATATAAACCAATAGGAAGTGCTGCAGCAAACAATATAAATATTCTTAAAGTGTTTTCTTTGTAATATTCTTTTAAAGACGGAATAACTTCCGCAATTAAATTCTTTTTAACCTTTGAAGAAAAAATTGGAGTATAATAATTTTCGATTGTAAAAGCTAGAATATTAAATATTCCTAAAAGATTTTGTATGGTCCTTACTTTTCCAATGACTAAATCATCAATATTAAAACTTTTTGCTATTATATAAATTCCTTGGCTGTACCCCCAAAAAGCTATTCCACCTAATATTAGCCATTTAGAGTAATTAATATGTGTTTTAGCAACATCAATTATAAAAGCAAATGAAATGTTTTTATAATTAACATTAAATACTTTTTTAAAGCAAAAGAAAGATAAAAGACTTAAAACAACAAGTGAAAATGAAAACCAATAAGCTTTTAAAATTTCATTTAAATTTAATTCATTTTTAAAAATAAAAAGGAAACCAAAAAATAATATATTTAATAAAATTGATGATAACATTGCATATATTATACTGATATTATTGCTGCTGAAAATATATTTTTTTAGAATTTCAAACAATGTCATAGAAAGAGAAACAAACAAAAATGATACATAAGAAACTCCCTCTATTTGATAAGATAAAAAAGTATATAGTATTGTAGAGATTAGTAAATTAAAAACAATATTTAATAAAATTATTACTATTAAATAGTTTTCTTCATTATTACTCCATTTTTTCTTTAAAAAAATCAATATCGGGTTAGAAAGTAGTAATGTTAAAAAAATATAAGTGAAATATAGATAACTATAAACGACAACAAAAGAACTAAATACTAAAATGGATGCTAACTTTGCTATTACTAATATTGAGCCAAAATTGATAATAGAAATAAAAGCTTGATCTACAAGTAATATGTATTTACTTTCTTTATAAAATAATTTTTTAAGTTGATTCATTAATAATAATTAAGTATTGCTCAATGATTTTTTATTAACTTAAATAAACGTTTTTCAAATAGTAAAATAAGAGAATTATCATTACTTCTCCATTTTTTCTATTTATAACAGTTGCGATTAATTCTATAAAAGTTCCAAAGACACTTAAATTTGTTTTTTTGAATTTGCAATTTCTCTTAAATAGATATAGGTGTATTTAAGAAATGAAAATAAGAAAAATATAAATAAAAATAAAAAAGGAAAGAAAACTATTCTATTACTTCTAAATTTTGTGTTTTCTTCTATAATTTTTGGCTTATTAACTACTACTACAATATCTTTTGAGTAAACCAAAAAATTATTTAGTACTGCATTAAGACCTTGCAGCTCATTTTTTCTCTCAAACATCTCAGACATATTAAAGTTTTTATCAACTACAAATATTTGATCAGAAGGAGATGTTAAGGATTCATTTGTTTTGTATGCATTGATAACATTATTTATCTGTTTAATGCTTATTAAATTATTCTCTATTTGAAATTTAATATGCCTTACAGAGGAAACCTTTATTTCCTCTAATATTTTATTACTATTAATATATTCAATTATTTTTTCAAGAGTTTCTTGATTTGCATTATTAGAAAGAGTTAGTTTAATGGTATGAAAATAATACTCTGATTTAAAGGTTTCATAGGACTCTACATCATTATCATTGAATTCTAGATTTCTTAATAAGCCTTCTAGTTTTCGATCATTTTCTTTGTACCTCTCGATAATCTCTTTAAATCTAACAATTGGAGTAATCTCTATTTTCTTTACTTGAATGCTGTCACCTATTAATCCCATTTCTGAAAAAAATAAAGAATCTTTTTCAATAACTTTTGCGTTTATTAAATCTATTTCGCTATAGACATAATCTACTGTGTCGAAATTAATTCTGACTAATACGGTTGCTTTTTTATTATAATCATAATCATCTTGAGTTAGATATCCTAAAACTAACCCTAATATAATAAGTGTAGTTATAAAAATCCATTTCTTTATAATAAAATCAATGAGATCAAATAGCAAGACAATCCAGCCTTTAATTTTTTCTTTAAACATACTAAATAGATTTGTTAAATCTATCTCATCACTTTTTTGTTCTTTCATAATAGAAGGTATTAATGTTGTTTTATATTAAGAGACTTTAAACTTTTTTTTCAGTCTATAACTAAGTTTGCAAACACAATATTGTATTTAGTGTTGTTTAAAGGACTATAGATAAATCTTTTAGCAAATGTAGGATAAAAGTCTGTTTTCACAAGGTTTGTGTTATTTAATTACAATCCATTTCCACATATCTTGAACGTATAACTCATTATCATGAGATTTTATAATATGAAATATTTTATACCTCCCTTTTTCAAGCATATATTTACTAATATTAATAGAATAGCCGCTTTTTTCAAAAGATTTTCCCTGATTTGAATTATCAACTAAATCTTTCCCAGAAACATATACAAAATCATCTCCTTTTTTTAAAGCTATTATTTTTGACCCACGTTTTAAATTAACTCCTTTCTTAAACATCCAGCCCTCTAATTTAACTCGTCTCTCTGCTAAAGAAATTGTTATTAGTTCCTTATTTTCTAAATCATAGTAGTTTTTGCCATTTACTGTTTCGACATTGCCTAAATAACTTGTGTCTCGTGCGGTTTTTTTTGAATTATAAATTAATTTTTCAACTGTGTCGTCATTTATGAATAAAGAATTTGGCTTTAAATTATATTCTTTATTTATAAAATCAGCTAACAGATTACTTGTTTTTATCATTCCTTTATAATTTAAATGTTGGTTTTCTGAAACTTTTTCCCCCATAATATATGTAGCACTAAGCCCACCTAATTCTTTATTTATATCATAAAATTTAATCTCCTTATATTCTTTTGCATAATTATATATTTTTAAAGATGTATTGTCAATACTATCTTTTACTTTATTGTAGTATTCTTCATAAACAGGTATAGTAAATAATAATAAGTCAAAATTATATTCATCGGATAAAACAATAATTTTTTTTAAGTATATTTTTTCAGCCTCAGAGAAATAAATATCTTTTTTTATAAACATTCTTTTTTTATACCCTTCAATGCTTGAAGAATTTAAATGCCATAAAATTTTATTGTGATTATAATTTAATTCTTTTGCTGATACTGAAAATCTATTTTGTAACGACTTTGAAACACTCTCTAAATTCGTCCAATTTTCATGAAACCTAAAAAAATTAAACATATGATACCAATTGTTTTTAGGATCAATTAATTTAATTTCTTTATATTTTGGAATCCCAAACCGTTTAAAATACTCTCCTTTCATTCCCTTTGAAAGCATTTTGTTTTTTGAATTAAATAATTTATTCGAAATATTATCGGAGTGAACTAATGGGAAAAGTTCTAATCCGACAACTTTTGGAGATTGGTATTTGAGTATTTCTAATAAATTATAATAAATTTGAGCTATTTGAATACCTCCGGCATGAACTTTTAAACTGTTTACATTACATTTAGCATCTATTATATTGGTATTTATTCCCTTACTTAAATGAGAATTGCCAATAAAAACAATGTCAACTGAGTTTTTATCTGCTTCGTATAAAGAATTAAAAGAATTTACTGATGCATTAGTACTGTCTAAAAAGTAAGAATCTATTGTTAGTAACAAAGATGAAATTACAATTAAAAACAATACTATTTTTATAACAATACTTTTCATTTTTTAAAATTGAAAGTAAATAAATTCTTGAATATTCTCATCTCCATAAACACCAAATAAAACTATAACAATTACGATACTTATATAAAAGCTCCATCTAAAAATTAAACCTTGTTTATTTAACAATTCTATTAAATTATATTTTAAGTGTAATAATTCACCAGCAAATAACAATAAAATTGACAAAATGATAACTTTAAATTCGTTGGTTTTTAACCCTATTAAATAGGTTTCTTTATTAAAAACATCTCCAAAATTAAAGTCTGTGAAAATTCCATTAATGATATAAAAAGAATCATTTAAAGTGTTTGCTCTAAAAAACACCCATGCTATACAAACAATAAAAAATATGATAAACCCAAAAAACAAATGGTTTGAAGTGTTTTTAGTGTTTAACCCCAATTTATTAAATATAGGTTGTTTTATTTTAAATGTTCCTTTTTCAACCATTAAAACCAATCCATGTATCGCTCCCCAAATAATAAAAGTCATTGCAGCTCCATGCCAAAGTCCACTAATAACAAAAACAATAAACAAATTAATATAAGTTCTAATTTTTCCTTTTTTACTCCCCCCTAGTGGGATGTAAACATAATCTCTAAACCAAGTTGATAATGAAATATGCCATCGCCTCCAAAATTCAGTTAATGACTTGGAAATATAGGGACTATTAAAATTTTTCATTAAATCAAAACCCATTGTTCTTGCTAATCCGATTGCGATATCAGAATACCCTGAAAAATCACAATAGATCTGAAACGCAAATAAAATCGTGGCATAGGTAAAGCCTACGCCGCCATAATCCTCTACATTATTATAAACTTCATTTACATAAACAGCAGCTCTATCAGCTATCACCATTTTTTTAAATAGTCCAAATGCAACTAATAATATTCCAGATTTAACCAGTTTATAATTGAAGTTATATGTTTTATAGAACTGAGGTAATAAATGGGAAGCTCTTTCTATAGGTCCAGCAACTAATTGAGGGAAAAAGGAAACAAATGCAAAAAATGCTAACCAGTCTTTTGTAGGTTTTAATTGATTTCTATAAATATCTATGGTATAACTTAAGGTCTGAAATGTATAAAAACTTATTCCAACCGGGAAAATGATATTTAGAGTATTAATATTTAATGTTTTGCCAAATAAACTAAAAGATTCAATAAATGACTCTATAAAGAAATTCGTGTATTTAAAAAAAAATAAAAGCCCTAGATTAACGAACAAGCTTAAAAAAAGTAGTTTTTTTCGATTACTTTTATTCTCTGTTTGGTTTAGTTTTAAACCAACAATATAGTCTATAAATGAACTGAAAATAATTAGAAATAAAAACCTCCAATCCCACCAGGCATAAAACACATAACTTGCTATAAGTAAAAATGAGTTTCTTAATACTATTTTTTTTGAAACTATCCAATATATTATTATTACTATTGGAAAGAAAATCGCGAAATCTAATGAATTAAAAAGCACCTGGTTTTTTTATTAATTAATTTAATAGTGTTGCCAAACTTTTCTTCCAATCGAACACCGCTTTATTAAACGTGTTTTTATATTTTCTCGTGTCCAAAACACTATAACTTGGTCTTGCAGCAAATGTAAGGTAATAGTCTGTTTTTGCAAGATTTGATTTCGTTAATTGATTGGTTTGTATTAATATCTCTTTTGCAAAATCATACCAAGTTGCTTCACCTTGATTGCTAAAATTATAGATACCATAGTTCTTGCTATTAATCTTTATAATTGTAAGTATTGCTTCGGCTAAATCATTCGCATTGGTAGGTGTTCCTGTTTGTTCCGTAGTTACGGTTAATAGCTTTCCTTCTTTTGCAAATCGCAGAACAGTATCGTAAAAATTCTGCCCGTATTGAGAATACAACCAGGATGTTCTTAAAATATAATAGGCTTGGCAAATTTCTTGTACATATTGTTCGCCCTTTAATTTAGAAGCACCATAAATATTTAAAGAGTTGGTGCTGTCTTCTTCGCTATATGGGCTTCCTTTTTTACCATCAAAAACATAATCTGTTGAAATTTGGATAAGTGTGGTATTATTTCTTTTACAATGACTGGCCAAGTGTTTTACTCCTTCAGCATTGGTTAAAAAAGCAGTTTCTTGGTCACTTTCAGCTTTTTCTACATTCGTATAGGCTGCAGTATTGATACAGTAATCAAAACGATTGTTTTCAAATATATTCGAAACGGATTTCTCACTTTCAATATTTAATAGTTCTCGACTAGCAAACAAAAAATCAAATTCAGGATAATTAGCAGCAGCATCTTTAATACATTTCCCCAATTGTCCCTTAGCTCCTGTTATTAATATTTTCATTCTGATGTTGCTTCTAAAAAAGTAGGGAGGATTTGATCCTTTTCTGAAAGGATAAATTTATCTTTTGGAAGATGCCAATCTAAAGATAAGGTTGCGTCGTTATAAATGATACCTCGTTCTGAATCTTTATCATAAAAATTATCACATTTATAAGCAAATTTAGAAGTAGGTGATAATGTTATAAAGCCATGAGCAAATCCTCGTGGAACAAATAATTGCTGTTGACTAACATCATCTAGAATTATAGAAAAATGTTTCCCAAAAGTCTCAGACTCTTTTCTAATGTCAACTACAATATCTAATATACTGCCTTCTAAAACCCTAACTAATTTCGCTTGAGCCATTTCACCAACTTGATAGTGCAATCCTCTTAAAACCCCATAAGCAGAAGCAGCTTGGTTGTCCTGTACAAAGTTTACTTTTTGCCCTGTTACTTTTTCAAATAACACCTGATTATACGTTTCGTAAAAAGTACCTCGCTCATCTGTAAAAATAGTCGGAGTTATTACAAAGCAATCTTTTAGTGGTGTATGTTCAATTTTCACTTAATATTCTTTTATTGTAAATGCTTACCGTAACCACTTTTTAATAAAGGCTCGATTAATTCATTTAATTCGTTTTTTGTAATGTATCCCATTTCATGAGCAGCTTGTTCGATGCTACCAATTTTTAAGCCTTGTCGTTCTTCAATTACCTCAACAAATTGTGATGCTTGCATTAAGGAGGCAAAAGTTCCTGTGTCTAGCCAAGCGGTTCCTTTGTCCAGAATGCTTACGTTTAATTTACCCATTCTAAGGTATTCGTTATTTATATCGGTAATTTCTAATTCACCCCTATGACTTGGTTTCATATTTGATGCTATTTCGACTACATGATTGTCGTAAAAATAGATTCCAGGTACCGCATAATTAGATTTTGGTTGCAATGGCTTTTCTTCAATTGTCAATGCTTTTCCCTTATCATCAAATTCTACCACACCATATCTTTCTGGGTCTTGAACGTGATAAGCATAAATAATACCTCCGTCTGGGTTGTTATTCGCTTGCAGTAATTCCTTTAAACCAGATCCATAAAAAATATTATCTCCTAATATTAAAGCAACTTTATCAGCTCCAATAAAATCCTTGCCAATTATAAAGGCTTCTGCTAACCCATTAGGTTGGTCTTGTGCCGCATAGGTAAACTCACAACCAACCTTTTTACCATCTCCTAATAGTTTTTTAAATAAAGGTAAATCTTGAGGAGTAGAAATAATTAAAATTTCTTTAATTCCTGCATACATTAAGGTTGATAATGGGTAGTAAATCATAGGTTTGTCGTAAACTGGCATCAACTGTTTACTTACCGCTAAGGTGATTGGGTGTAATCTTGTCCCAGAGCCTCCTGCTAATATAATTCCTTTCATCTCTCTATATTATTTTATAATTGGTCTTTATTCTCTAAATACCATTCAATAGTTTTTAAAATGCCGCTTTCAAAGTTTTCATCGGCTTTCCAACCCAATTCACTTTCAATTTTATCAGCATCAATAGCATATCTAAAATCATGTCCTGCACGATCTTGTACAAATGCCATCTGGTCTCTATAAGGTGTTTTGTTAGGGACTAATTTATCTAATAAATCACAAATGGTATAAGCAATATATAAGTTTTCTCGTTCGTTACGTCCACCAATATTATAAGTTTCCCCTAATTTCCCTTCCTCTAACACCAGCTTAATTCCTCTGCAGTGATCGGTCACGTAAATCCAATCTCTAATGTTTTTACCATTTCCATAAATAGGAATTTCTTGACCCGAAATTGCTTTTCTGATAATCGTTGGAATTAATTTTTCTTTATGTTGATGAGCTCCATAGTTATTTGAACAATTGGTGGTAATCACAGGCATTCCATAGGTATGAAAATAACTTCTAACAATAAAGTCTGAAGATGCCTTAGAAGCGCTATAAGGGCTATTTGGGGCGTATGGAGTTGACTCTAAAAACAAACCTTTTTCGCCCAAAGTACCATACACCTCATCAGTAGAAACATGTAAAAATCGAGCGTCCTTGTATTCTTCTTTTAATTGATTGGGGTCATTCATCCATAATCGATACGCGCTATGCAACAAGTTAAAGGTTCCGACAATGTTGGTTTGTATAAAAGCTCCAGGTCCTGTAATGGAATTATCCACATGAGATTCTGCTGCAAAATGAACTACTTTATTGAATTGATATTCTTTAAATAAGCTATTTATCAATGCTTCATCACAAATATCTCCTTTAATGAAATTATAATTTGTAAAGTGAGATACTGCTTCTAGGTTTTTTAAACTCCCTGCATAGGTCAAATTATCTAATACGTAAATTTGATCTTCCGCATTCTCAATAATCAATTCTACATAGTTAGAACCTATAAAACCCGCTCCTCCTGTTATTAATATTTTGTTCTTCAAAATAGATTTTATTCTAAAATTTGATTTAACATTTTCTCCGTTATCAAGTATGTTGGTTTAACTCCTGAAGTTCCCAATCCTCCTGATGCTAATGTACCTCCTGTTTTTAATGGATTATCGGAAGCATAATATGCATACCGAACTTTTACTTTGGAGCTAATACTATGTCTGATTTTTGATGCTGACTGAATTGCTTTTTGATAATGTGCTCCCTCCATTTCAAGACCTACCACATTCCAAGTAGAATTATTAAAGAATTTTAAAATGTCTTTGTTCTGAAGCGAAGTTCCTAAAACAGTAATCATTGCTCCTTTACTAACATTAACATCCTCTCCTTCAAAATGAGATTTTTTAAGCATATTTTTAAAAGGATAATTATCCGCAGTACCTTCAAATACATGTGACGAAGGAATCATAATATCTCCTTTCCCACCTTCTAAAATACCTGCTTTTCCCATTATAGAAACTGAACGAACATCTAAAAATTGTGTTTCCTTTTTTGAAATCTTATAAGGTTTTAACAACTCATCCATCGTTTCAAAAGCCTGTTCTCCAAAAGCATAATCCATTACAATAATAACGGGTTTGTCATCATTAGCCTCAACTAAAAGTTTAGTAGGAAGCTTAGCGGTATCTATTATTTGTACATTGATATTGGTTCCGCTGGTATCTTTTATATAAATCAATCCATTCTCTGAAGCATATTTCATTACTTTTTTACGAAGTAATGAATTCTCAGAATCACTCAACATTTCATAAATCTCCATTGCGCTGTGCTTTTTAAATTCCGTTGTCAATGCTAAAGGACTATAAAGCGTGTTCATTACACTATGCATATTGGCACTTATAATGTGTATGGGTCTTGCTAATAAATTGGTTTCATCTAGTTTTTTCTTAATGGCAGAAGCCCATATTTCGCCATGAATATGGTGTCCTAATCGTTCTCGTAAAACAGGACTAAAAGTTACAATTCGTTTGTTGTCGGTAGTGACTTCTTGTATCGCAAGATTGCCTAAATAATAAATAATTTTTAAAAAACGGTTAGGATCTGTTTTGGTAGCAAAATTTGGATACGCATCACTAACTTCTTCAAAGGTTCTTCCTAAGAAATTAGCGGTATGTGTTAAAGCAATTTCTTTCTCTTTTTGATTTAATTTTCCTTTTTTAAGAACCGCACTCTCTAGTTTTTTCCAATCTCTATTTACGTCATTACCATCGTTGATTAATACATGAGACATAATTTTATGAGACTCAATAAACAAGAAGGTGAGGTGTGTAAGTACATCATATATTTCAGAACGTCCACGAGTTACTTCAATATTCATTTGTTCCTCATCAATCCGATAACAGTTTCTTCTTCTTTTAGAAGGAATTATAGGTTCAAAATGTGAGTTTTTATAACCTTCATCACTTGTTAGGTTGATAAAACTACATTCTTCAATACCGATTGGTAATCGATCTATAACATATAACAGTCCCTCTAATTCCACTTTATCATCAGCTATAGAGCCATATATTTCAGGTCTAAGGGTAAGCAAAGACTCTCTTAACGTTTCTCCAGAAACTCCCATAGGCTTGTAAAACCCACGATTAAAAAGGTGTCGCATGGTAATATATAATCTTTCAATGGCTCCAGAACTTTCTTGAGCTCGCGTTCTTTTATGTGTTATTATCATAAATAATATTTATGCAAAAATACTATAATCTATTTAAAGACAATAAAGAGCAAACAATTCCAATTTTATAAACCAAGAAGTTGATCGGCAATCTTGCGATTGTCAGAAAGTCTAGGCACTTTATTCTGCCCTCCTAATTTTCCTTGAGATTTCATATAGGCATTAAAACTATCTTCCTTTAAACTGGAAATCTTTAAGGGCTGAAGTACCTTCCCTTGAATCAAATCTCTATAATAGGTGTTTTGATTCTGCATGCTTTTGTCCATAAAAGCAGCAATTTCGATGAGGTTTTTTGGAGCCGTTTGAAACTCGATTAACCATTCGTGATAAGGCAATTCGTCTTTTGTTGGATTGATTTGAGGAGCTACGGTAAATTCTGATATTGAAAACTGAAAATTTTGCATCGCTTCATTAATAGCTTGTTCTACTTCTTTCCCAATTACATGTTCTCCAAAAGTGGAAATAAAATGTTTAATTCTTCCTGAAACTATCACTCTGTATGGTTTTGTGGTGGTAAACTGAACCGTATCTCCAATGTTATATCCCCAAAGACCTGCATTGGTAGAAATAATCATTACATAATTGACTCCTATTTCAACTTCTCCAATGATCAATCGTTTTGGATTTTCATCATAAAATTTGGAAGCTTCTATAAATTCATAAAAAATTCCAGAATTTAACTGCAATAGCATTCCTTTTTCTTTTTGAGAATCCTGAAAAGCAAAGAATCCTTCAGAAGCTGGATACAATTCTATACTGTCTATTCTTCTGCCTATCATTTCTTCAAATTTTGCGCGATAGGGCTCGTAGTTAACGCCTCCATAAACAAAAAGCTGAAGATTTTTAAAAAGATCACCTACTTTTCGATTAGAAGATTTTTGAAGCTTTTCATAATACATTTGAACCCAAGAGGGGATGCCGGCAATAAGTGTCATATTCTCATTTTTGGTTTCTTCAACAATCGCATCTACTTTCGCTTCCCAGTCGACTATACAGTTGGTTTCCCAGCTTGGTAGCCTATTTTTTTGTAAATATTTAGGCACAAAATGAGCAACAATACCTGATAATCGCCCAATATTAATTCCGTTTTTTAATTCTAATTCTGGACTTCCTTGTAAAAAAATCATTTTACCATTTACAAAATCTACATTCCCTGTTTCTTCAATATAACACAGCAAGGCATTTTTTGCTGCTTCAATATGAGAAGGCATCGATTGTTTTGTAATTGGAATGTATTTTGCTCCAGAAGTTGTTCCTGATGTTTTCGCAATATAAGTAGGCTTTCCTTTCCATAAAACATTCTCTTCACCATTTACGGTCCTCTTAAAATAATCTTTTAAGTCTTCATAATCTCTTACTGGAACATGTTTTACAAAATCTTGATGTGTTTTTATGGTATGGAAATTATGGTCTTTCCCAAAGGAAGTTTCTTTTGCTTTAGTTATTAAATTCTGAAATGTTTTGTGCTGGGTTTCTATTGGGTTAGAAGCCCATTTTTGTATTTTTTTAGCTGTTTTTTTAGCTAATATTTTTGCGCCTAAAGATTTTAAAAACATTATTTATTCGAAGTCTATAAAATTAGTTGGATCAATAGGATAGCCATCACTCCACAATTCAAAATGTAAATGAGGTCCTGTAGATAATTCTCCTGTATTACCTGCTGCTGCAATAACTTCTCCCGCTTTAACCAATTCACCTTGCTCTTTTGTGAGCACCGAATTGTGTTTATAAACTGAAATTAAATTATTGGTGTGTTCTATAATAATTACATATCCCGTTTGAGCGGTCCATTCAGAAAAAATTACTGTGCCGTCTGCAGTTGCTTTTACCGGCGCATCTTTTGAGGTAACAACATCGACAGCATAATGTTTGTCTTTAGTGTTAAATATTTCAGAAATGGTTCCTTTAACTGGAGGAAATAACACAAAATTTATTTCAGAATTACTTATTAAAGGATTGTACTTATCTTCTAATGAAACCTTCTCTCTTAATAATGAATCTTCTTTTGACGGTATTAAGTCCAACGCTGATATATCCATTTCTGCAGCTTCTATAATAGAATCTTTATTAAAATATACGATTGCAACATCACCTGTTAGTACTTTTTTTATAGAAGAGTAGTACTGTTCGTTAATCTCTATTGCTTGTTGTAAGGAGTCTGTTTTATAGGCAAGTTTTGTTGCTTTTATCTTTAATGACACCGAAGAATAGCCTGGTATATATTCTCTTAAAGGAGAAAACGCAATGATAATGGTGGTCGCAGTAATTAATATCAATGCAGAAATTATACTAAAAACAAATACGTTTAGACGGTTCAGTTTAAAGGTAAAACGTTCTTCAAAAGTGTCTTCATTAAGAACCACTAAACGATACTTGTTTAGCAGTTTGTGTTTTATCTTTTTAGATCTCTTTTCTTTTTTCATAAGTATCTATCCTAACAGCAAATATAAAAATTAGAACTGTTTAATTGTTTTAATAATATAAGTTTAAGCTGTAATTGCATTTTATAGCTAAATACAAGCATAAAACGATAATTCTAATGAATTCTTATTACATTTGTGATTTAAATCTAAAATAATGAATTTAGCGATGTTACCTTTAATGATTGGATGGCCACAAATAGTGTTAATTGTAGTCGTAGTATTATTGTTGTTTGGAGGAAGAAAAATTCCAGAATTAATGCGTGGTTTAGGTAGTGGTCTTAAAGAATTTAAAGAAGCTTCAAAGGATGAATCAAAGGATGAATCAAAGGATGACAATCATTTAGACGAAATAAAATAATTCGCCTAATTGTTTATTTTTGCTGATTTAATTATAGATTCTAACTCAAACTGAAGATTCCTTTTTCGTTCTGCTGGAGCAAAAGTAAATCCTTCAATTATTAAATATCTATTATTTTTCTCATCTTTTACTGCATAGTTTAGAAATGGTCCTGCCATAAATTCTCCTTTTACATCCCAAACACCTTTTGTTTTATAGGCAAAATTTCCGTCTAATTCTGTAATGTAAAAATTAGGAGAATACGAATAATCTGTTCCAAATCTTCCATTGTCTTCGACAGGTAAATGATAACCACCTATAGAATCTCTTATCGTTAATATTTCTCCCAAAGCAATACTATCGTTAGAAATTAAATTTAAAGGTACTTCATAAATTAAAATGTTGGTAGATCCTGTTTTTTTAAGATCTTTTCTTAGCCAATAAAAGTCAGAACCCTTATGAGCTATTCTATAAGCAGAAGGCATTTTTATATTCAATCCAAATCGCTCCTTAAGTGAATCTATTACCAGAGGGGAAATGGAGGTTCTTCGTTGGCGTTCCTTAATTTCAGATTTAAAAAATGCCTCAATAATTTCTTCTTGTTTTTCAGCTATTAATTTAATTAAGCCCTCTTTTGTTTTTGCGGTAATAATAGCGCCTGTCTGTGGTTTTGCATACTCATTAGTTACTAAAGTGAATTTGTCTTCTTTCCCAATAGTAACGTGTAAAAAAAGGCGATTGCTTTTTATAAATCCAGAAAACGTAGATGGATCCATTTGATTGATAGAAAACAAAGGTTCTACTTGTGGTAATCCTTCTGTAGAGGCTGCAAAATAATTTCTAATTTCTTCTCCAACACTATCGTCCCACAATTCGTCTGTAATTAAAATTTGAAGAGAATTAATGTTTCCTACAGATTTTTGTTTGTAAGCCTCTTTTGTTTCGTTGTTATTACAAGATACAAGTGCAATTAAAGCGAATAAAGTTATATAAATTGGTTTCATTTAAATTGGTTTTCAGAAGATTAGCCTTTAGAAATTTTTAATTTCATGCCGGGTTTCAGTTTGTTACTGCTAATATCGTTCCAAATTTTAATATTTTGAACAGTAACTCCTGGATATTTTTGAGAAATACTCCATAAGGAGTCTCCTTTTTTTACGGTATATAGTTTTACATTATCTTTAGTGGTCGTTTTAGTAATTCTTGTTTTAGTGGAACTAGCAATTAGTTTTCTTGGGTAAATGGTTAGGCGTTGGTCTACTTTTAGATTGTTACTTTTTAGCCCATTCCATTTTTTTATCTGACTCACACCAACTCCATGTCTTTCAGCTATTTTACCTAAATAATCGCCGCTCTTAACTCGATATCTAATTCGATCTGGCTGTTCTACATATGCCGGAATGTTAGCGGCTGCTTTACTGTTTTCTTCTTGAGCCAAGGCGTAAATCGCTTCTTCGTTAGCTGCAAATTTACCTATAGATTCAGCTGGCAATCTAAGGGTGTAATTTTTATCTTTTATATAAGGGATAATTCCCAACTTATAAGAAGGGTTTAAAAACTGAACTTCTTCAATAGGTAAATTTACCACTTTTGCAACTTGCTCAAAGGTGATTAATCTTTTAACCTGAATGGTGTCGGTAGCTATTTGGTGAAATTTAGGGCCATTGCTTTTAAATCCATGTTCTTCGGCAAATTCAAAAATATACATCGTTGCTAAAAAAGCGGGTACATATCCAGCTGTTTCTCTTGGTAGTCTATTTCGGATTTTCCAGTAATTAGTTTCACCTCCAGAACGGCGAATTGCTTTTGAAACATTTCCGGGTCCAGAGTTATATGCTGCTAAAGCTAAATCCCAATCATTAAAACTTTTGTGAAGGCTCTTTAAGTATTTTGCAGCTGCTTCAGTTGACATTTCAGGATCGGCTCTTTCATCCACATAAGAGCTCACTTCCAATCCAAACATTTTTCCAGTCGTAAACATAAATTGCCATAATCCTTTTGCACCTGCTCTAGATTTTGCAACAGGATCTAAAGCAGATTCAACGACTGCTAAATATTTAATTTCTAAAGGTAAATTATGCTTGTCCAATTCCTGTTCAAACATAGGAAAGTAGTAATCACTTAAAGCCATTAATTTGGCCATAGCGCTTCTTCTGTTTTTTAAATAATGCTTAATTATGTTCTCTAAAGAAGGGTTGTATTCAACATTAAAAGGAGTTCGAGTATTGAGTTCTTCTAAACGTTGTTTAAGAAGTTCGGTAGGAAGCTCCTTGTATTCTGAAGGCTCTACAACTTCGTTTGCAATACTACCATAAACTTCTTCGAACCTGCTTGAATCGTATAGTTCTTTCATCCACAAACTATCGGCAGTTCTTGCGGTAGATTCGTCTTTAAGATCAAATATTAAAGAATCTTTATTATGGGCATTAACCACAGGAGCACTAAAGTCTCCAGTATTAGTTAGTGTCGTAATTGTATCGAAAATCTGGATGGTTTTAGTTGGAAGGTTGTTACTCACAACTTTTAAGCTGTCTTCTGATTTAGGTTCATTTTGAGCATAAAGAGCTAAACTAGTAAAAAGCAAAAAAGAGACAAGAAAGGGGTATAAACATCTGTATATCATATAATAAAGAACAAACTATTGTGTAAATAATTTTTATAAATGTAGGAAAACGCTAATAAAAGACAAAAAAAATCTGTTTTTTAATTCTATGAACTCTATTTTTTAGATGAGTTTAAAATAGCCTGAATTCCAGGAAGTGTTTTACCTTCTAACATTTCTAACATAGCGCCACCACCTGTTGAAACATAACTTACTTTATCGGTCAAGTTAAACTGTTTTACGGCTGCTACAGAGTCTCCTCCTCCTACCAATGAAAAAGTGCCGTTTTTGGTTGCTTCTGCAATTGCATTTCCTAACGATATGGTTCCTGTTGCAAACTTTTTTAATTCAAAAACACCAACGGGTCCATTCCATAATACCGTTTTCGAGTTTAAAATAACCTCGCTAAATAGGTCGTTGGTTTTAGGACCAATATCCAATCCCATCCATCCTTCAGGAATGGTGTTGATAGCTTTTGTTTTTATATGGGCATCATTTGAAAACTGATCTGCTATGATAGCATCAATCGGTAAATGTACTTTTACATTTTTCTCTTCAGCAATCTTTAAAATGGACAATGCCATTTCTTGTTTGTCGTCTTCAACTAAAGAAGAACCAATACTTCCTCCTTGTGCTTTAATAAAAGTAAAGGCCATCCCTCCACCAATAATTAAGTGGTCTATTTTATCTAAAATGCTTTCTATAATCGTAATTTTTGATGAAACTTTTGCACCTCCGATAATCGCAGTAACTGGTTTTTCACTATGGGTTAACACCTTACTGATATTCTCAATTTCTGAAGCCAAAAGCATTCCAAAACATTTGTTTTCTGGAAAAAACTTAGCAATAACCGATGTGGAAGCATGAGCTCGGTGTGCAGTCCCAAAAGCATCATTAACGTAGATATCTCCTAGTTTTGAAAGTTCTTCAGCAAATTCTTCATCTCCTGCTTTTTCCTCTTTATGAAATCGAAGGTTTTCCAATAATAATAGCTCACCGTTTTCTAATTCAGCAACCACTTTCTGTGCTTTTTCCCCAATACAATCTTCAGAAAACTGAACCTGTACACCTACAATCTTACTAACTTCCTTGACAATATGCTTAAGAGAAAATTTTTCTTCAATACCGTTAGGTCTTCCTAAGTGAGACATTAATACACAACTTCCTCCGTCTTCCAAAACTTTAATAATCGTGTTTTTTGCCGCTAATATTCGAGTACTATCAGTAACCTCTAAAGCTTTATTTAAAGGAACATTAAAATCAACTCGGATTAAAGCTTTTTTATTTTCAAAATTAAAATCGTTAATCGTTTTCATGTGTCTTTGTTATTGTTTTTTTATGGTCACCTGCTGTTCGCTATTAGACATTCCTTTAGTCTGTAAAATTTTAACATGCTCATTTCGTATATTAAATTTCGGACTGTAAATATACCATTTTTGAAAGGTTCTTTTTAACTAAAAACCGTAATATTGTGTATGGATTTTTCCGAAGTAATAGGCCAACAACATATAAAATCACATTTAATAAAGACCGTTAAAAATGGACGGATTCCACACACTCAATTGTTTGTTGGTAAATCGGGTTCTGGTATTTTACCGCTTGTCTTAAGTTATGCTAAAGAAATTTTATGTCATTCGTTTACTAAAGGAAGTGATGAGTTTATTGCCTGTAAAAATAAGATTGAAAAATTAGCGCATCCAGATCTTCATTTTGTGTATCCGGTTAACACTAATGAGAATATTAAAAAAAATCCTATTTCAGATAATTTCTCTTCAGAATGGCGAAAATTTGTTTTAAAAAACCCTTACGCATCCTTATACAATTGGTATCAATTTATAGGAATTGAAAAAAAACAGGGAAACATAAGTAAGCTTGAAGCAGTTTCGATTTCAAAAAAACTATCATTAAAAGCTTATGAAGGTGGTTACAAGTTGATGGTAATTTGGATGGCCGATAAAATGAATAATGAGTGTTCTAATCAATTATTAAAATTGGTAGAAGAACCCCCTGATAAAACAGTGTTATTGCTTTTAACTGAAAACGTGGAACATGTTTTAGGAACTATTCAGTCGCGTTGTCAAATATTACACATTCCGGTTTTATCTGAAAAAAAAATTTATACACAATTAACTGCTAATCATCAAGTTAACCCAAATGAGGCTAGAAAAATAAGTCATCAATCCAATGGTGATTTTAATAAAGCATTACACATTATAAAAAACGATGGTGATGAGGTGTTTTTTGAAAATCTATTTGTTTTTTGGGTAAGAACTGCATTTAAAGCTAAAGGTAACAAAAGTGCAATTAATGATCTATTTGATTGGAGTGAAGAATTAGCAAAAGAAGGTCGCGAAACACAAAAGAAGTTTTTAAGTTTTTGCTTAGAAATTTTCCGTCAAGCAATGCTTAAAAATTACAAAACAGATTCATTGATCTATTTTGAAAGTCATGATGGAAAGTTTTCATTTGATAAGTTTTCGGCCTATATCCATCAAAATAATATTTTTGAAATTAAGGATGCTTTAGAGAATGCAGCATATCATATTGAGCGAAATGGAAATGCTAAAATAATATTTACAGACTTATCCATACAATTGACTCGCTTAATTCATAGAAAAGAATTGGTTTAATTTCATTTTTTATTAAGAGCGAGGTACAATCGAAGAATCTTGCTTATTTTTGATTCTGTTTCGCTTCAATCGTTCTGTATGAAAGAATCAAAGTATTACGTTTTTCTATTGTCTTTTATTTACCAATAAATTCGATTTATCAAAACTGGCTTAAATAAAAGCCTCCTAATAATAGTTTTTTATTATCCTATCAGCTTAATCCTTATATAAGTAAAAAGCTCCTTAAAACGTTTTAATTTATCTTATTTTCGTTTTTTATAACAATAAACTAGAGAAGAATACTCTTTAGTTTTCAAAGCTGAAAGATTAGATTGCAACCCAATAAGAAACGCTTTTATTAAATTTTGTTTCCCTGTTTTATTTTTTTCAGAAAGAAGACTTACGTAAAACGAATCAAAAATCATTGGTTTCGTTTTTAGAAGCATAAGATTATTAGAAAAAATCTTCTTCATCGCGTTTCTAGAAAAATGCCATAAATGGCGTGGAGCATCAAAAGCTGCCCAATAATTTTTGTAATAAGCAGCATCAAACGAATTGTAGTTTGGAAGAGCTATTATTAATACTCCATTTGAATTTAATAAGGCTTCTATCTTTTGAATGGTTTCATCTAAATTAGGCACGTGCTCTAAGACATGCCACATAGTAATTACATCAAAAGTTTTTCCTTTAAAATCCGCTATACTTTCTTCTAAATTGATTCCTTTTTTAGAAGCTAATGCTCTTGCTTTTTTATTGGGCTCTATTCCAAAAATAGATCTGTTTTCAGATTTAATATGTTTTAAAAAGTCCCCTGTTCCTGCACCAATATCAAGAATGTTATTAGCGTCTTTTTTTAATGAAGTGATTAAATTTAATTTATGCTGTAAGGCTCTTTTTTTTACAGATTGATATAAAAAGGAAACAATCCCTTTCTTGTTATCGGTATGAGAAATATAATCATCACTCTCGTAATATTTAGAAAGTTGGTTTGCTTCTGGCTGAGGATTGGTTAGAAGCATTTCCTTTTCCGAATCATAAATTAAAGTAAACTCTTCATTGGTTACTAAATAATCTTTAACCCTTAGCGGAAAATTTTCTTTTTGTAGCTTCATTTTATGATGATGATTTTTTGCGTAAAATCAGTTGTTCCACGTGAAACATCTATAACTAAGTTATTAATTTGGATGCCTCTGTGTGTGAAAAAATATGATTAACGTCCCATATAAACTAATAATACAGAGATGTCATTTGGAGAAACTCCACTGATTCTAGAAGCCTGTGAAACCGTTACAGGTTTCACTGCTCTTAGTTTTTCTAAAGCTTCATAAGAAAGAGATTTTAACTTTGAATAATCGAAATTTTCAGGTATTCTTATACCTTCTAATCGATTTAATTTATCAGCATTTAATCTTTCTTTATCTATATAACCAGCATATTTGATCTGAATTTCGGTTTGCTCTAAAACTTCTCTATCTAAGTTATTTTCTAAAATGTAATCATCCACCTCTTTTATTTTTCGCATATCATCCATCGTAATATTTGGACGAGAAAAAGGTTTGTATAGTTTATCCATTTGCTTTACTGTAGCAGAATCTTTTGCTTCTAGAATTGGATTTAAAATCTCATGACTGATGCTCTTATTTTTAAAAAAATGAATAAAAGCATGAGATTCTCTTTCCTTTTGTTCCATAGTCTCTAGGCGTTCTTTTGAAGCTAATCCAATATCATAAGACTTAGATGTTAATCTAAAATCAGCATTATCTTGCCTTAATAAGGTTCTATATTCTGCTCTAGAAGTAAACATTCTATAAGGTTCTTTTGTTCCTTTAGTAATCAAATCATCTATTAATACTCCAATATAAGCTTCATCTCTCTTTAATGTAAACGGGTCTTTTTCATGCACTTTTAAATGGGCATTTATTCCCGCCATTAAACCTTGAGATGCTGCTTCTTCATATCCAGTAGTTCCGTTTATTTGACCAGCAAAATATAATCCAGCAACTAATTTTGTTTCTAGTGTATGTCTTAATTGTGTTGGCTGAAAATAATCATATTCAATAGCGTATCCATGTCTAAAAAACTTTACATTTTCAAAACCGGCTACTTGTTGTAATGCTTTAAACTGAATGTCTTCAGATAGCGATGTAGAAAAACCGTTGATATAGTATTCTACCGTGTTCCAACCTTCTGGCTCTACAAATAGTTGATGCCTGTCTTTATCTGCAAATCGATTTATTTTTTCTTCAATTGAAGGGCAATACCTTGGTCCACTACTTTTAATAGCGCCATTAAACATCGGTGATTTATCGAAGCCTTCTTTAAGTAATTCATGAACAGTTTCGCTCGTGTAAGACATATAACACAATCGCTGGTTGGTTAGTGGTTTGGTAGACTTTAAGTAGGAGAATTTTTCTGGTTGCTCGTCGCCAGGTTGTTCTGTCATTTTTGAAAAATCTAAAGAGCGCCCATCAACTCTAGGAGGAGTTCCTGTTTTCATTCTTCCAGATTCAAACCCATAATTTAATAGGTCTTCAGTAATACCTGTTGAAGCTCTTTCACTTGCTCTACCTCCACCAAATTGTTTGTCTCCAATATGTATAATCCCGTTTAAAAAAGTACCGTTAGTTAATACAACCGATTTGGATCTTATTTCAATTCCCAGCGATGTTTTAACTCCAATAACTTTTCCGTTTTCTATTAACAGACCAGAAACCATTTCTTGATAAAAATCAAGATTTTGAGTTTTTTCCATCATATCCCGCCACGTTTCTGAGAAACGCATACGGTCACTTTGAACTCGAGGACTCCACATTGCGGGCCCTTTAGACTTGTTTAGCATTTTAAATTGTATAGCCGTTTCATCAGAAACAATTCCGCTATATCCTCCTAATGCATCAATTTCACGAATAATTTGACCTTTCGCAATTCCACCCATAGCAGGATTACAAGACATCTGTGCGATATTTTGCAAGTTCATTGTAATCAACAATGTTTTTGACCCTAAATTAGCCGCTGCAGACGCCGCTTCGGAGCCAGCATGTCCAGCACCAACAACTATAACATCATATTCGTTTGGAAACATAGTATTTAGTTTGTTTTATATGTTTGGTCGCACAGAACATCCATATAAATTATTTATTTTTAATTAAAATTTAGTTATAAATGTTTCACGTGGAACATTGTTTTTAAAAATTAATGATGGTCTTGGTTTTGCAAGAGCGTGCAAATATAGTTAAATAACTTACAATCAGTTTGTTAAAATCGTATTAAATTGATTTTCAGTAAACTATAAAAAAATTCTTTGGGAAAGCGCTGCATCTTCTTTGCTTCTCATTAAGTCAGCGTCTTTTTTGGTTTTATCTTTATAACCACAATAGTGTAAAATACCATGAATAATTACACGATGTAATTCATTTTCAAAAGAGGCATTAAATGAATTGGCATTTTCTTTAACTCGTTCTACTGAAATAAAAATATCCCCATTGATCTGGTTTCCTAAACTATTGTCAAAACTAATAATATCGGTTAACGTATCGTGTTCTAAAAATTCTAGGTTTAACTTATGGAGGTATTCATCATCACAAAAAATATAACTTACTTCTCCCTCCTCAAAATTTTCGTTTGAAATAATAGCAGATATCCAGCCAGCAACTTCTTCTGAATTTTGCAGATTAAATGGGGTCTCTGAAAAAAAATCAATCATCTTTATTCTTAAAATATTCTTGCACTTTTTGTTTGTATTCTAGCCGCAAAGGTAGCGCCTCTCGATTTAAAATTTCGGTAGTGTTGAAATACTTTTTAATATCTTCTGAACTAGCGCTAACATTGTTTTCAAAGCTCTTGCGGTTTGTTTTAGACTCCCGTTTCATTTCTTGGCCTTGTTCGAAAGTAGCTTTGTCTAATTTTAATAATTCATGCTGAAGGTTTTGCATTTTCTCTAATGTATTTTGATCAAAACCTTTCTCTAATAACTGTTGTTCGATATTTTCCATTTCACGAACTAAATTTCCAGCGTTTCCTTTATTGCCAAGTTGATTTGTTTTATCTTGTAATTGTTGACGAAGCATTTGTTGTTCTTTAAATATTTCGAATAGTTTACCGTTTAAATCTTCTTCATTTCCATAACCTTCTTTTCCTTTTTGTTTTCCATCTTTACCGTTCTTTCCGTTTTCACCAGATCCTTCTCCCTCGCCTTCTCCTTCACCTTTGCTTTCTTTTCCTTTTTCACCTTTTTTACCAAGACCTTCTTTCATTTTTTTGTTAAGGCCTTCTTGTTTTTTTATAATATCTGGTAATTGAAACCCTTGTCCTTCTCCTTTTCCCTTGCCTTTTCCTTTTCCTTTTCCTTTTCGCGGTATACTCATTTCATCTTGCATACCCCCTAAAATATCACTTAGCAAAACAGCTAATTCATTAGCGCCAGTAAATGTATATCGTTGACTTGAAACTCCTTTTCTAATTTCATTTTCAGCCAAACGCTCTAAGCTCTTATCTAAATTATAGGTAACGTCTGTTAAAGATTCATTTATTTTTCCTCCAAGCTTTGGCTGTCTTAATGACAATGCAAATAGACTGTCATCCACATGTTGAAAATTTAGTTTTAGGTCATTTTGCTTAATTAATTTTTTTCCAAATAAAGGGCTTCCGTAATCAGTAATCTTAAATTCCTCCATTAAATCTTCTTGCTCAAAAGAGAAAACCACTAAATTATCTAATATTTGGCGTAGCATTTCTAAATCTTCCTTTAGTGTTTCCATTTGACCAGATTGCATTTGCATCTGCATCTGCTGACCCATTTTTCTCATTTTTTGAGCTGCTTTTTTCTGACTTTTAGAAGCTTCTTTCTGAGCTCCTTTGTCTAAATTATCACTCGCTTTTTCTTGTTCTTCTTTAACTTCTTCTTCTCCCTTTTTATCATCGGGAATATTCATAGGTTCTTTTAAATCCTTATTGTCTTTTTGAAGTTCTTCTTTCTCCTTTGTATATTCTTCAAACTTTTTACTTAGTTCTTCTTGAGCTTCTTTTGTGTTTTCTTCTTCAGGAGCGTTAGCTAGTTTTTCTTGTTTTTCTGCTAGTTTATTTAATTCTTCTGTTAGTTTTTCAGCCTTTTTACTAACATAATATCGTTTTGTTAGCTCTACTAACTGTTCTAAGTTTTTTTCTTGATTTTTATTTTGCTTAGAAAGCTTTTCTAAGTTTTCAGTTAGTGCTTCTTTTTTAATTTTATCTTGAAGCTTTTCAAGCTCGTCTAAGAGTTTTTCATTTTTCTTTAATTGCTCTTCATTTTCTTGAAAGCGTTCTTTTAATTGTTCCTTAAAAGAGTCTTTTTCTTTATTTTCTGGTTGAAAATTCTCCAAACTCTCTTTTAATTTTTTTGAGAATTTTTTCATCATTTCTTCCTGTTGCTTCTGCTTTTTAAGAAATTTTTCAAGCTTCTTTTTATCGTTCCAGTTGAGTTCGTTTGTTTCTTTTTGATTTTTTGAGATTTCTTCCAGTGTTTTGTCTTGTTGCTTCATATTTCCCAAAGACTTATCCAATCCTACAATGGTTTTATTTTGGTTTTGAAGCTGTTCGTTTTCAATTTCGTTCTGAGTTAACTTTCTGAAAGAATAAATTGCAGACTTGCTGGATTTATAATTATGGATAGCGTCGTTATCAAAAACTTCAAAATAATAATCGTAAGATATCCCATCAGTTAGTAATAAATTACCTGGAAAATCATACACAAACTGATCAAAATTTGTTGCCTTTAATTTTAGGAGTAGGTTTTGTTTGTTATCTTCTTCTAATGAAGGATAATATACTAACTGTAATTGAGTAAGCCCATAATCATCCGACACGTTTCCTAAAAAATACATTTTTTGACTATCGGTACTGTCTTGTTTGGAAGCTACTTTTATTTCTGGATATTCATCTCTAATTACCCCTAAAGTAAAAGACAAATTCTCGTATTCTTTTAGGTTTTTATTGGAAGTAGTAATTGTGTAATCTAGCTTATTGTAAATTCCTTTTTGATATCTATAAATTCTATCTGGTCCAATACTACCGGTTTCTGCGTCTTTAATTACAGTAAACATATAGCTAGAATCTTTTGTTTTTAAATTAACTTCTTCTGTGTTTTTAGTGGAAATATCCCAAGTAACTTTTGTTCCTTGAGGAACTAATGCGTTTCCAGAACTTTCTAAAATCTCATCCTTTTTTCCTGTGTAAGAGGGATAGTCTAATTTCATTTTAAAATTAACTAAAGAGGGTGTTTTTATAACATCCAGCGTATATTCTTTAGAGCTAACTTTGTTTGCTTTTAAACTAAAATCAATTGGATTTATAGGTTGTAGAAAAGTGTATTCAAAAACTCCGGGAGCAAATTGTTTTAAGTAATAAGTTTCATCATTAAAAGAAATACTAGCATTTTTAGGCGCATACACTCCAACCGTCTTAATTTTTAGCGTATAGCTTTTATTTTCTATGGCAGTTAATGAATTATTTAAAACCTGGAACGCAAAAGGTGCTGGTGGCTCATAAGCAGTATTATAATTTACAACTCTTTTATAGCTGCTTGAAAAAATATCTTTTTTTCCTAAAGCGATAAACAGTAAAAATATAATTATAGGAATTGCTGCGTATTTTAGGTATTTGTTATTCGTTTTAAAACTAATGGCTGTTTTAAAGGGGATCAGTTGTAAATCGGAAGATTTTTGATCAATACTTGCTAGTAAAAGTTCGGATTCTCGTTGGTTTTGATTCAACTGAATAACATTTAAAAGCTTATCGCTAACTTCAGGAAAATGATTTCCAATTAATTTAGAAGCCTCTTCGTTAGTTATTCCTTGTTGAATATTAAAAAGTTTTAATAAAGGCATTGTTATAAATCGAACAAACAAAGCGGTTTCTACCAATACAAATGTCCAAAATAAAATGGTTCTTCCAAAAGGATTTAGCCATAAATAATATTCAATAAGCAAAGTAATAATAAGGTATAAGAGGCCTATTGCGAAAAAAAGAATGGTTCCTTTTATTAATTCGCTGGTATAGTATTTCTTAATAAATTGTTCCAGCTTTTTCTGGATCATTGAAAAACTACTCATTGCTTAATCGCTATAGATATATAACATCGAAAATACTATATTAATTTTAATCTGCCTGTTAATATTTTGTTGTAAAAATTAAACCAAATTATACTTTTAAAAAGCTCAGCAGGTATTGTACCTTTGATCCATCATTTTTAAGAAATATTTTATGCCTAAAAAAGTTAGAGTTCGTTTTGCGCCTAGTCCTACCGGACCTTTACATATTGGAGGAGTAAGAACCGCCTTGTTTAATTATTTATTTGCTAAAAAACACGGAGGAGATTTTGTTTTACGTATAGAGGACACCGACCAAAACAGGTATGTGGAAGGGGCAGAAAACTATATAGTAGAGGCGCTAAATTGGCTAAACATACCATTTGATGAAGGTGTTGGAAAAGAAGGAAAATATGGTCCTTATCGTCAAAGTGAACGAAAAGACATGTACAGTCAATACGCTGAACAGCTTATTGCTTCTGGAAATGCTTATTATGCTTTTGATACTTCTGAGGAATTGAATTTTCACAGAAAAGATCATGAAGAAAAAGGAAAAAATTTTATATATAATTGGCATAATAGAGAAAAATTAAACAACTCTATTTCATTATCTCAGGAAGAAGTGGCTACTAAAATTAAAAATGGAGATGATTATGTGATTCGTTTTAAAGTATATCATTCTGAAGAAGGATCAGATAGCATTATTTCAACACAAGATATTATAAGAGGCCCAATATCGTTTAAAAAAGAGCTTTTAGACGACAAAGTATTGTTTAAGAGTGATGGGATGCCAACATATCATTTGGCAAATATTGTAGACGATCACTTTATGGAAATCACTCACGTAATTCGTGGTGAGGAATGGCTTCCTTCGGTTCCATTACATATCGCTTTATACCAAGCTTTAGGTTGGGAAATTCCTGAATTTGCTCATTTACCTTTAATTATGAAACCCGTTGGCAAAGGAAAATTAAGTAAGCGTGATGGTGATAAAATGGGGTTCCCTGTATTTCCAATTCAATGGAAAGCCAAAGAGGGCGAAATGTTTTCTGGTTATAGAGAAGATGGTTATTTCCCTGAAGCACTAATAAATATGCTAGCCTTATTAGGTTGGAATCCTGGTACGGAACAAGAAATATTCAGTTTAAACGAATTGGTAAAAGCATTTGATTTAAGTAGAGTTAACAAAACAGGAGCTAAATTTGATCCAGAAAAAACAAAATGGTTTCAACATTATTATCTGCAAGCAAAAGATAATGAAACTTTAACAAGTTTATTTTCAAAACTATTGGAAGACAAAGGTATTGTTACCAATAAGAAGCTTTCAATTATAGTAGCATCTATAAAAGAACGAGCAACTTTTGTGAGTGATCTTTGGGAGCAAGGAAGTTTCTTTTTTGAAGCTCCAACCACTTATGACGAAAAAGCTTCAAAAAAAGCATTTAAAGAAGGAACTTCTGAAATAATGACCGAGGTATTGGGTCTTTTAAATGAATGTGAAGAGTTTACTTCAAATGAAATTTCAAACAAAGTAAAGGGATGGCTTAGTGTTCAAGAAATTGGATTTGGGAAGGTGATGATGCCTTTAAGACTTTCGCTTGTAGGAGAAATGAAAGGGCCAGATGTATTTAATATTGCGGCTATTCTTGGTAGAGAAGAAACAATTAGTAGAATAAAAAAAACAATATCTTTTTTATCTTAAAAGGAAAATATTCTAGCTATGATAATTAAAGAGCTATTTTCTTCAACCTTATCGCATTCTAAATTAAAGAAGTTTTAAAAGCGATAAGAGCAAGCTTTTTTCGTATCTTCAACATTGATTTTTAATCTAAAAATATTTATTATGAGTTATATAGGATTGCCTATTATTATTATTGGACTGTTTGTTTTATTGCTTGCTTCTTTTTTTATAGTAAAGCAACAAACCATTGCTATTGTTGAACGATTTGGAAAGTTTTCTAGAGATTATGGTGCGGGAATTAATATAAAAATTCCTTTTGTTGATAGAATTGCTGGGCGAGTAAATTTACGTATTCAACAACTAGATGTTATTGTTGAAACAAAAACAAAAGATGATGTTTTTGTTCATTTAAAAATTTCAGTTCAGTTTCAAATAAAAAGAGAAGACGTATATAATGCCTTCTATAAATTACAAAACCCTCACGAACAAATTACAGCTTTTATATTTGATGTTGTTCGTGCCGAAGTACCAAAAATGATATTGGACGATGTATTTGTTAAAAAAGAAGAAATAGCAGTTGCAATTCAAAGAGAATTAAAAGAAGCAATGTTAAATTATGGTTATGACATTGTAAAAGCTTTGGTAACGGATATTGATCCTGACCAATTGGTGAAAATTGCAATGAACCGTATTAATGCTGCTGAAAGAGAAAAAGTTGCTGCGCAACACGAAGGAGACGCACAACGAATATTAATTATTGAAAGAGCGAAAGCTGAAGCAGAAAGTAAGCGATTACAAGGATTGGGTATCGCTGATCAACGTAGGGAAATTGCAAGAGGCCTTGAAGACAGTGTTGATGTATTAAATAATGTAGGGATTAATTCTCAAGAAGCTTCTGCATTGATTGTGGTTACTCAACATTATGACACCTTGCAATCTGTTGGAGACTCCACTAATTCCAATTTAATATTATTGCCTAATTCACCTCAAGCAGGAAGCGATATGTTAAATAATATGATAGCATCCTTTGTTGCGAGTAATCAAATTGGAGAACAAATGAAAAAAGAAAATGAAGCTAAGGGGATTGTGAATAAAAAGAAAAAGTTGCCTAAGCCACCTCAATCAGATTTTGATTATTAGATAAATTAAAAAATAACCTTCTAGTTTTAGAAGGTTATTTTTTTTGCTTCCAACACTAATAACTCGTCTTTATCCTCCAGTGCTTTTGTTACAAACTCTTTAATTTCTGGGGTGATTTCTGGGGTGATTTTTAATAATACACCTAAGCTTATCATCGTTACAATTCGAGTACCTACTTTTTTAAGAGCAGTTCCAAAGAAAGGTGTTAATTCATCATAAGAAATGTTTGTGGCTAATTCTTGTATTCTTATTTTGGCTAATTCTTGTTTTTCAATAGGTAGTTTTGTGTATTTTTTACCAAAACGCATGATTTCATTGACGGGTGAAACCTGTGGTATTTGAGCTTGTTCCACTTGTATTTGAGTTGGTTTTTTCTTTGCCCAAGAATCTCGCAATCCTACTGTTTTATTAAAAACAATGTTTTCTGAAGTAGTATCATCATCTACATTAAAATACCCCAATCGTTGAAATTGAAAACTATCTCCTTTTTTTGCAGAAGCCAAACTAGGCTCTACAAAAGCTTCTGTAACCTTAAGAGAATTTGGATTTATGAAATCCATAAAAGTTTTGTCCTTATGGCTGTCTGGAGCTTCGTCTGTAAACAAACGATCGTAGGATCTTATCTCTGTTTTTAACGCGTGAGCAATTGAAACCCAATGAAGCGTCCCTTTTACTTTTCTAATACTTGCTTCCGTTCCTCTACCGCTTAAACTATCAGCATCGTAAGAACATAATAGTTCAGTTATGTTTCCTTGACTGTCTTTTAAAACGGAATCTGCTTTAATGATATATGCATTTTTTAAACGCACTTCTTTTCCAAGGCTTAATCGAAAAAAGTTATTATTCGCTGCTTCTTTAAAGTCTTCTCTTTCAATATAAAGTTCTTTAGAAAAAGGAACCTCTCTAAATCCAGCGTTTTTATCTTCAGGATTGGTTTCCGCTTTTAACAATTCTTCTTTATCTTCAGGATAATTGGTAATTATTAATTTTACGGGGTTTAAAACTGCCATTACGCGTGGAGCAGTCTTATTTAAATCTTCTCGAATACAAAATTCTAATAAAGATACGTCAATCACGTTTTCACGTTTTGCCACTCCTACTGCATCAATAAACTTTTTTATTGCATTGGACGTATATCCCCTTCTTCTTAATCCAGAAATAGTTGGCATTCTTGGATCGTCCCACCCATTTACTACCTTTTCTTCTACCAATTGAAGCAACTTTCGTTTACTCATAATGGTATAGCTCAAATTTAAGCGTGCAAATTCTCGTTGTTTTGGAGCTAAAGGAAGTTCTCTTAAGTTCTCGCTATAAACCTCGTCTCTAAACCAATCGTAAAGCTTTCTATGAGGTTTAAATTCTAAAGAGCATAAAGAGTGTGAAATTTGCTCAATATAGTCGCTTTCGCCGTGTGTCCAATCGTACATTGGGAAAACACACCAATCATTTCCTGTTCTGTGATGTGTTTTCTTTAAAACACGATACATAATAGGGTCCCGCATCAGCATATTGGGATCTTCCATGTCAATTTTTGCTCTTAATACATGGGTCCCTTCGCTAAACGCTCCTTCTTTCATTTTTGCAAAAAGATCTAAATTTTCTTCAATAGGTCTATTTCTATATGGGCTATTGGTCCCAACTTGAGTTGGGGTTCCTTTTTGATTTCTCATTTCTTCACTTGATTGTGAGTCTATATACGCTTTTCCGTTTTTAATAAAGCGAATCGCCCAATCATATAGTTTTTGGAAATAATCTGAAGAATATAATTCCTGATCCCATTGATAACCCATCCAGGCAATGTCCTTCTTAATCGCGTCTACATATTTTTGTTCTTCTTTTGCTGGGTTAGTGTCATCAAACCTTAAGTTAACCGGTGCATCATATTTTTCCCCCAGTCCAAAACTAATACCAATTGCTTTGGTGTGTCCAATATGTAAGTATCCATTTGGTTCTGGCGGAAAACGAAAACGTAAGTTTTCTTTTGGCATTCCGTTGGCTAAATCTTCTTCAATGATGTGCTCAATAAAATTGAGAGGGATCTTTTTTTCTAACATCTTAATCAACTAATTTAATATTTACAAATGCCCACCACAAGTTAAGGATTTGTAACTTTGCAAAAATAGTTGAAATGAGCACGATACAATTAAAAAATATAAAAATTTATGCCTTTCACGGCTGTTTACTAGAAGAGGGACAGATTGGATCAGATTATTTAGTAACCCTTTCGGTAAGAGCAAACCTTGATAAGGCATCTAAAAGTGATGAATTAACGGATACTGTTGATTATGTGTTGCTTCAGAAAATAGTGGCGGAACAAATGGCTATTCGTTCTAAATTACTAGAACACGTAGGAAAGCGTATTGTTGATAAGATATTGTTTGATGTTCCGTTAGTTAGTTATGTAAAAGTAACGGTAGCAAAAGTGAACCCACCAATAGATGGTGATGTAGCAGCTGTTAGTGTAACGTTAGCCACAAAAAGATAAGTTATTTTTTAATTGAAAAAGTTGAACTTTATATTATATTTGCTATCTCTAAAAGATATTCTTTATTGATTAGGAATTTAGGGCGTCGTGGCCGAGTGGCTAGGCCGGGCTCTGCAAAAGCTCTTACAGCGGTTCGAATCCGCTCGACGCCTCCAAAAAGCTTCAGTATCTTACTGGAGCTTTTTTATTTTTCAAAAGTTTCTGGAATATTCTCTATTCCTTCTTGGATATTGTCTGGAAAAAGACCCTGAATTAATAATAACACTCCAAAACCTATTATTAATATACTTACCCATTTTTTTGTCTTGATAATAAAACGAGGTGTAAGATTACTTTTTAATTTTTTAGCGAGAAATATTTTTAATAAATCGGTTAAAAATAAAGTAATTATAGTGACAGATAAAAACAATAAAACTCCATTTTTATGAGTAGTTACTGCTTGTGCGATAATAATAGTTGCTATCCAAGCTGCTAAAACTCCAAAATTAACAAAGTTTAACAAAAAACCTTTTAAAAAAAGCCCGCCATGGTTTTTTTTGGTTTCAACAGAATAATATTCTCTTGCTATTTTAATAAATGATTTTGAGGTTCGTATATAAGAAATAACACCAAACGCAATTAAAACACCTCCTCCAAAAATAAGTAAAGCGGGGTCGTCTTTTACTTTATCGAGAATTTGACTGGTGCTATAAAAAGCAATTATGATAAAAATTACGTCTGAGAACAAAGCGCCTAAATCAAAAAAAACAGCAGCTTTAAAGCCTTTAGTTATACTTGTTTCAATTAAAGTAAAAAACACGGGGCCTACAGCAAAAGCTAATAAAAAACCATAAAAAGCAGCATATACTAAACCATCAAACATAATACTGCAAAAGTACTAAATACATTTGAGAAGAGTTTTGAGAAGAAATTTTAATTAATTACAAGGTCCGTTTTATGACCTAACATTTCAAAATCTAATTGTTTTCTCACTAAATCTGCGTTTTTTACACGAACATAAACTTCATCTCCAAGCTGATAATTAGTTTTTGTGCGATCTCCTATTGCAGCATATTCATCTTTATGAAACGTATAATGATCTCCTTTTATATCTTGTAAGCGCACCATTCCTTCACATTTATTAGAAACAATCTCTATATAAATGCCCCAATCTGTTACACCAGATATTACTCCTAAGAAATTTTGATCTTGGTGGTCGGACATATATTTAACTTGCATGTATTTTATACTTGCGCGTTCTGCTTGTGAAGCTAATCCTTCCATTTCACTACTGTGTCTACATTTTTGTTCGTATTGATCTTCGTTTGCGGATTTACCTTCTTCTAAATAATAATTTAATAATCGATGTACCATGATGTCTGGATATCGACGAATAGGTGAGGTAAAATGAGTATAATAATCAAAGGCTAATCCATAATGCCTAATATTTTGTGTAGTATAAACAGCTTTACTCATAGAGCGTATCGCAAGCGTATCTATTAAATTTTGTTCTTTTTTTCCTTGAACATCTTTTAATAAATTATTTAAAGAGTTGGAAGTTGATTTTCGATCACGGATATCTAGTTTATAACCAAACTGTTTTATAATATTTTGTAAAGCAGCAATTTTTTCATCGTTAGGTTCATCATGAACACGATAAATAAATGTTTTTTTAGGGTTTTGTTTTCCAATAAACTCGGCAACACTTCTATTGGCAAGAAGCATAAACTCTTCTATTAATTTATTAGCATCTTTACTTTCTTTAAAATAAACTCCTGCAGGATTGTTGCTTTCATCTAAATTAAATTTAACCTCTACTTTATCAAAAGAAATAGCGCCTTCTTTCATTCTTATTTTACGAAGAATTTTAGCTAATTTATCTAATTTAAGGATTGCTTCGGTGATTTTAGATTTAACCTCGTATGTTTTTCCTGTGATGGATATTTCTGAAGGTATAGTAACCGTTTGTTGTTTTTTTAATAGTTCGTTTTCAATTACATATTGTGCTTCTTCGTATGCAAAACGCGCATCACTATAAATAACTGTTCTACCGAACCATTTATCTATTATTTCAGCTTTTTTATTTATTTTAAAAACAGCTGAAAAAGTAAATTTTTCTTCATTAGGTCTTAATGAACAAGCATTGTTTGATAGTACTTCAGGTAGCATTGGCACTACTCTATCTACTAAATAAACAGAGGTTGCTCTATCAAAAGCTTCATTATCTAAAATAGTTCCTGGAATTAAATAATGAGATACATCTGCGATGTGAATTCCTATTTCATAAATATCCTCTTTTAATACTTTAAATGATAAAGCATCATCAAAATCTTTTGCATCTTTTGGATCTATCGTAAATGTTAAATCAGACCGCATGTCACGGCGTTTTTTAATTTCTTCTTTATTAATTGAAGTGTCTATATTGTTTGCAAAATCTTCAATTTCTTTTTCAAACTCATATGGCAGCCCATATTGAGCTAAGATGGAATGGATTTCTGTATTATGTTCTCCGGGTTTTCCTAATACCTTAATTACATTACCATAAGGGGATCCCGCTTTTTCTGGCCAGCTTTCAATTTCTACTAATACTTTTTCTCCATCTTTAGCATTGTTAATGTTCTCTTTTGGAATAAAAATATCGGTGTACATTTTAACATCTTGACATTCCACAAAAGCAAAACGTTCTTGTATTTTTATAACTCCAACAAATTCTTTTCTTTTTCGCTCTATTATTTGCGTAACTTCTCCTTCTTGTTTTCCTCCTTTTTTTCTTTTAAAAACATATACCTCAACGGTATCACCATTTAAGGTATGATTTAAGTTTTTATTGTTAATAAAAATATCATCTTCTAAACCATCTACAATAATATAAGCTTGACCCTTAGATGTGACATCAGCTATTCCTGTATAATAATTTTTTGATGCTTTTATTATATATTTTCCTCTAGAAATTTCTTCTATTTTTTCTTCAGATTGAAGTTTTTTTAGGATTTTAATAATTAAATTTCTTGTTGTAGTATCATTGACATCTAAAATAGATGCAACCTGTTTATAATTAGTAGGTTTTGAATTTTGTTTTCTTAAAGTAGTAAGTATACTTTGGGTAAGATTGGAATTGTTTGGTTTCTTTCTACTCTTATTTCTTTTCGACATTTTTTAATTTTAATTAAGGTAAAAGTAAGCTTTAAATTTTTGTATTAGTATTAACAAACTGTTATTATTAATTACCTTTATAAAAATACTTAATTAAATTAATTTTTATTAATCATGAAAGATTTTATAACCATAGCAAGATTTAACTATCCTAGTGAATATGTCATTATAGAATTATTACTTCAACAAAAAAATATTAATTATTTTTTTTTAAATGAAACCGCTATTACTATTCTTCCTTTCCATTCTAATGCTTTTGGCGGAATTAGACTTCAAGTAAATAAAAATGATAAAGACATGGCTGTAAAAATTATAACTGATTTAAATAACGATATTGTTTTAGAAATTGTTTAAAATCTAGGCCTAAAATAAACGTTATTAACAACTATTATATAATATCCTTTTTTTTAATTAAATTTAAATATAAAATGATGGTTATAATTGCTTGTTAATAACTACAATAAGTTTTAGATTATTTATTTTGATATTAAGTTAAATTGTTTTCTTAGTAAGATATCAACAGTATATTAATCGCTTTTTTAACTGAAATTGAGTTAGATAGTAGTCTCTATTAACCATTGTTAACTTCTTTAATTTAATAATAATTTTTATAAGTATTTTTATTTATAAAGTTTAAAAAACACCTTATTTATAAGATAACTTTTATATAATTTAAGTTTAACTTTTTTGGTTAATTAAAATAAAAATTGCTACTATTATTTTTTATTTACCATCCTAATTAATTTTTATAAAAAGAATGAACAGCTATAAACACTTTATTAACTATTAAAAAAGATAAGTTTTTTTTAAATAGTTGATAATATTTTAAAACTTAAAACGTCTTATTAAGCCTCTGTTTATTAAATTTATACAATATATTTGCTTTAATAAACTTAATTGTAACTAAAGCTTTTATTTAGAATAATTATTATAAAATAAAATATAACTTTTTACATCTTAAAAGAATAATTAACAATAAACAACGCTTGATTTGTTAAATAAAAATATTTAAAGAAATGAAAATAGCTATTGGAAATGATCATGCTGGACCAGCATATAAAGAAGCAATTATAACATTTTTAGAATCTAAAGGAATAATTGTTTCAAATTATGGAACAGATACTAAAGACAGTGTAGATTATCCAGACTTTATTCACCCTGTGGCTAACGATGTAGCCACAAATAAAGTTGACTTAGGTATAATTATTTGTGGCTCTGGAAATGGCGCTGCAATGACTGCAAATAAACATAAAGAAGTAAGAGCTGCACTTTGTTGGAACAAAGAACTTACCGAATTAGCTAGACTTCATAACAATGCAAATATTTTAAGCATACCAGCGCGTTACACAAGTATTCCCCAGGTACTAGCTATGGTTGATGTTTTCTTAAACACTAAATTTGAAGGAGGAAGACATCAAACAAGGGTTGATAAAATAACTTGTTCTTAATTTTTGTGGGCTAATTAATTACAACCATTAAAAAACAATAAATTAGACACATGAATGTAGTTATTAAAAAGTTTAATGATCTATCTCCCTTAGAATTATATGAAATACTTCAATTACGTTCAGAAGTATTTGTAGTAGAACAAGACTGTGTATATCAAGATATAGACGGTAATGACCAAAAAGCTTTACATATTATAGGAACAGTTGAAAATAAAATAATTGCTTATACCCGCTGTTTTGGGCCAGGTGATTATTTTAAAGAAGCTTCAATTGGACGAGTGGTTGTAAAAGAATCACAACGAAAGTTTAAAAGAGGAAATCAAATAATGAACAGCTCTATTAAGGCTATAAATAACCATTACAAAACAAAAATTATTAAAATTTCAGCGCAATGTTATCTAAATAAATTCTATACCAATTTACAATTCAAATCTATTGGAGAAAAATATTTAGAAGATGGTATTCCTCATGTTACCATGGTAAGGGAATAACGGACTTTTCTATCACGCTAAACTTGCTTTATTTATTAATCTATTGATTTAACATTTTTATTGAAAGGTATTCCCAGTTGAAACACAACATCTTCATCGTCGGTATGATTTGAAGTATCCAATCCGTATACTATCTTAGTTGGATCGCCATAAACAAAAGTTCCAAAAATATGATCCCAGACAGAAAGCACATTACCAAAATTACGATCCGTCCAAGGCAGTTCATGATGGTGATGAAATTTATGCATATTTGGAGATACTATAACATAACTTAACCCTTTATCTAACCAGAGAGGTAAGGATATGTTTGCGTGGTTAAAATAAGTAAAAGGGATGGTGATCATTCTGTATAAAAAGTAAAAAGAAACCGGCATTCCCATAAGGACCACTACCGTCAAAGCAAAGGTTTCTCGTATTAAAAAGTCGAACGGATGATGTCTGGTTCCTGTAGTTACATCTACATGTTTATCGGAATGATGAACGATGTGTAGGCGCCACATCCACCTAACCTTATGCAATAAAAAATGCACAAAATATTGAGAGGTAAAATCCAATACAACAATAGAAGTCAATAATTTTATCCAAGGCGGGGCATCTAAATAATTAAGCAATCCGAAACCAGACTCACTAAGCCGTTCATCAACAAAGATTAGTAAAACCCCAAAAATTGAATTAATAATTACAACTAGCAATAAAAGCTGGATGTTAGTCTTAGCGTGCTTCCATTTACTATTCGGATTTTTGTAAAATGAATAATATCCTTCTATGATCCAAAAAAAAGCAAGAAAAAAAAGAATCCAACCCGCCTTTATCCAAGTAGGCAAATGTTCAAAATAACCTAAAAATGCTTCCATATGTTACTTTAATATTTTTTGGTATCTCGATGTATTATTAAGCACAGATACCGCTTCTAAAATTTCAGGGCTATAATTTAAATGATATTTATACATTCCGTCACGATAAAAATAACGTTTTAAAATTTCATCGCTTAATAAGTTAATAATTTCTTCTTTCTTTTCAACCAAGGCTTTTTCTTTAGCGTCATCTAAAGCAATTATTAATTGATTATAACTAGAAGAAATATCTTTTTGTAAATGCTCATCTTTTGATTTACGGAACGCTTTTGAAAACAACTTTTCAGTTTCAGTTTCATATTCAAAATTATTAGTCTTTAAAAACGTTAAAAAATCTTGAAAGTCCCGATTAGAAAAAGAAAAATTCTCCCAATTATTAATTTTATTATTGTAATAATAATTAGTAGCATAATCAAAAATTGCCTGATCTTTAAGTAAAGCAGTTGTAATTGGACTAAACTCACCCGATTTTAATTCAATATCCGGCATAATACCTCCACCGTCGTAAACCGTTCTTCCGCCTTTTGTTTTAAAAGAATTATACTCTTCAGTCCCTAAACGAACAGGATCCCCATTTTCATCACGATTCCAATAATCAAGCGCCTGAATACACCTGCCGCTTGGAGTATAATACCTTGAAATTGTCACCTTTAATTGCGTTCCATATGTTAGCTTTTTTGGGCGTTGCACCAAGCCTTTTCCAAAACTACGCGCGCCAATAACAACAGCTCTGTCTAGGTCTTGTAGTCCACCAGAAACTATTTCACTAGCAGAAGCGCTTCTACCGTTTACCAATACAACAAGTGGAATTTCTGTGTCAAAAGCAGGTTTTTGAGTTTTATAGGTTTTATTATACTTTTTAATAGCCGATTTTGTAGTTACAATAGATGCCCCTTTAGGAACAAACAAATTAACGACGTTGATAGCCTCTGTTAAAAGACCTCCGGGATTACCTCTTAAATCAAGTATAATTTTAGTTGCCCCCTGCAATTTTAAATCTTCTAAAGCCGCTTTTGTCTCCGTAGTAGTTTTTCTATTAAACTTAGACAGCACAATATAACCAATATCATCACTTATTAATTGGTAAAAAGGGACCGCACGAACATCTATTGCACCCCGAGTTAAGGTAGTGCTATCCGTTTTTCCTTGTCGTAAATAGGTTAATTTAATTTTAGAATCTGCGGCACCCTTTAATAATTCACTAGCATCTCCTTCGTTATCTAAGAGTGTAATTTCCCCTATTTTAATAATTTGATCTCCGGATTTTAAACCAGCGTTATCTGCTGGAAAACCTTTAAAAGGCTCAATAATTATCATTTTATTATCTTTATTTCTAACGGTTGCTCCAATTCCGGTGTACATTCCAGAGTTGTTAATGCGAGCATCCTCCACTTCTTGTTCGTTCCAATAAACAGTATAGGGATCCAAATCTTCTAGCATTCCTTTAATCGCTTTATTCATTAAATCTGAAGGTGTTGTTTCATCAACATAGTTCATATTTAATTCTTTAAAAAGCGTAGTAAATATTTCTATTTGCTTGGCAATCTCAAAAAAGTCTCCCTTAAAGCTAACGGTCGTAAAAAGTATTCCTAAGGCAAGAATAGGAATGAGAATTTTCTTTTTCATATTATATTTTATTAATCAGAAACTTAAGTGATGTTTCAATTTTGGAATATGGTAATATTTCATTACCAATGTATAAAAAGAATAAACTAAACTTTAGTTCACCCTCGTTTTTTAACAAATGTTTTTGAAGCCTATAAACTTCTCTAAGTTGTCTTTTTATTCGATTTCTGTCTACCGCACTTTTGAAATTGCGCTTAGGAACAGCAAAAGCAGCTTGTGTTTTTTTTACATTGTTAGATGGAAGATAAAATACTTTTATTGGGTATTTGCTAATTGATCTTCCTTCTGCAAAAAGAAGTTCTATCTTTTTTTTACTTTTAAGTTTTTCTGATTTTGGGAAGCGAAAATTCATAATCGTAAAAGTAAGAAATATGAAAGAGTATTGGTTCTTTATTAAAAATCAATATTATTGTTAGTAAAGTAGTTAATTCAGCTAAAAAAATAACTGATTATAAAAAAAGATAAGCCTCATTTTTTTCTACTTACTGCACTGCTACGGGTTTTAATAAACACTATTTTTTAATAGGATAAGTTTAAAAATTATTCCAATTCGTAGGTGTTGTTGCTTAAATTGATATCCGCCATTAATTTAGAAGCATCAATAGTGATGATTCTAATTTTTTTGTCATTTTCTATCATAAATTCATATGTTGGATTTGCCCAACTCCAATCTGGCAATACGGTCCATTTTTGACTCGGATTAGGGTTTGGTTTGTCTGCGCGCATCATTTGTAACGGAATGTAAAAATTTTCGATAGAACCATCTTCATAAGTGATACTTATATCAATAGGCATTGGCATTAAACCTAATCTTTCTAAAGACAATTTAGTTTCGGTGTCTTTAGAAAGCACTTCTTTTATTCCGTAGTCAATTGTATTTGTCGTTTGTGTCCAATCCATTAAATACCAATCTAACTCTGCGCCAGATACTTTCTCGGCCACTCTAATAAAATCGTAAGGCGTAGGGTGCTTAAAAGACCACTCTTTATAATAGCGCAATAATGTTTTATCTAAATTTTCTTTACCAATAACATAACCCAATTGTGAAAGAAAAACAGCTCCTTTGCTATATGCAGCGATTCCATAACCCATATTGGTGCTATAACGATCAGCCTGTGTTGTTTGAGGCTGTTCTTTGTTGCTATTTGCTATGTAATTATAACTTCTGTAAGAGCCTGCGTTAGGGTTTTCTTTTTCTTCTTCCATTAATTCATTCATCGCCATATTTGAAATATACGACGTAAAGCCTTCATCCATCCATTCGTGTTTACTTTCATTGGTTGCTAGTAAAAACTGAAACCAAGTATGCGCCAATTCATGTGCCGTAACACCAATTAAACTTCCTAATTTCCGTTCACCAGTTATTAAAGTACACATTGCATACTCCATACCTCCGTCACCTCCCTGTATTACAGAATATTGTTTATAGGGATAATTGCCAATGTGGGTATTGAAATAAGCAAGTAAATCTGCCGTTTTTGGCTGTAATGCTTTCCAGTTTTCAAGTATTTCAGGATTGTTTTTATAGTAGAAATTTAACTTAACTCCATTAGGTCCTGGATAGGTATCATGAATATAATCTTTATCTGCTGCCCAAGCAAAATCATGAACATTAGGGGCAGAAAAATACCATGTTCTAGTTTTGCGTTTTGACTTTCCCCCCAAACCTTTTTTATCTGCATTTTGAAGATAACCCGTACCTCCTATAATAAAGTTTTCATCTAGCTTGATAGAAACATCAAAATTTCCCCAAACACCGTGAAATTCTCTAGCGATATAAGGTACTGCGTGCCACCCTTCAAAATCATACTCAGCTAGTTTTGGATACCATTGAGTCATAGAGTATGCAACCCCCTCTGCATTATATCGACCTGTTCTTCTAATCTGTATAGGAACTTGAGCATCCCAGTTCATGTTAAAAACAGTAGAAGTATTAGGTGGAATAGGAGTGTTTAATAGCACCTCTAATATGGTACCAACAACTTCAAATTGTAAATTTTGTCCATCTTGAGTTAATAATGTTGGCCTGATATAACCTATTTCTGATGGTGTTAATTTAGAAATTCTATCTAAAATTTTACTACTTGCATCTTCAATTGTTCTCGAGCGAACATCCATTTGACTACCCGGCTGAAATGCATTAAAGTATAAGTGGTAAAACACCCGATACAATGTATCGGGTGAATTATTTGTATAAGTTAGTTCTTGAGTCCCTTTGTATTGGTGGTTTTCGACATCCATGTCAATTTCCATTTTATAATCAACTTTTTGTTGCCAATAACTCGTGTTGTTTTGTGCAGAAGCAATAAAAACAAATAGCGCAATAAGAGTATTTAAAACTAACTTCATATTATTTACATTTTACTAGCCATAATTAAGGCATTATATAGGTTTGCTGTATTACCAGACTTTGAAATAGCATCAAAAGGCTGAATATTTGACTCTTCTCCTCCTACAATTACCGGAGTAGAGGTATGTAAACCACTATCCATTAAAACCTGCTTTACTTGTTTAGCAGATAGTTTTGGGTAATACGAACGAATCATTGCAGCGACTCCAGCTACATTTGGAGACGCCATAGAGGTACCTTGAAGATATTCGTAAGTGTCTAAAGGAGTAGTTGACCAAATTTTAACACCTGGAGAAAATAAATCTACACTAGTAGCGCCGTAATTTGAGAATGTTGCAACCATTTCTTCACCATATTTGTAATTAAGCGCACCAATGGTAATAAAATTATCACTCATTTCTGCTCCAGTTCCATTTTGGTCATTTGGGTAACTAGTAGTTATATCTAAATCAAGACCATCATTTCCTGCAGCATTTACAATTAAAACATCTTTTTTACCTGCGTATTTTATGGCGTCCCAAACCCACTCTGGGTTTTGAGAATATCCCTTTCCAAAACTTGTATTAATTACTTTTGCCCCATTATCTACCGCATAACGAATTGCTAAAGCAACATCTTTATCATATTCATCTCCGTCTGGCACTGCACGAACTACCATAATCTCAACGTTTTGAGCAACACCGTCCATTCCAATACCGTTTCCTCTTTGTGCAGCAATAATTCCTGCCACGTGAGTACCGTGCAACGCATCTTCCTTTTTAGGATTTGGACCATCAACATCGTTATTACCATAGCTAGTATCAGTAATGTCATAAGGATTGTCATTTAAAACTCCTCTAAAATCAGTGTCCATATTAAAGTGATTTTTCATTCTACCATCAAAATAATCGACACCACCATTTAGACGCTCCATAAATTCAGGAATACTTCCGCCATATGACAACATTTGTGTTAACACAGCAATATTTTTTTGTTCCTCCTCAGAAGGATTACTTATTGCAGCTAAATCTTCAGCCGTATAGTCTTCTTTCCCTAATTTTTTTGAAATTACATTATTAGCGTCAGTAACTTCCTTTAGCATTTGAGTATATCTATCGCGATTTGCTTTTGTTTCGTCGTAATTTTTAGTTTGCTCTGCTTTTGCTTTTTGGTATAAAACAAAGGTTTCCATATCGACTTCACTAATTTCGGATACATCTTTTCCATTAAACACCACATCATATCGTCTAACAATACGAGTAAACTCCAGATTTTCACCTTCGATATCTCCTAAAAAATTCCATCCGTGAACATCATCTATAAATCCATTTTTATCATCATCAATTCCGTTATTAGGTATTTCTCCTTTATTTATCCAGATCACGTTTTTAAGATCTTCGTGTTCGATATCAATTCCGCTATCAATAACAGCAACAATTACATTGGTTCCTTTTAAATTAGGAATTAATTCGGCATATGCTTTATCAACACTCATCCCTGGAATAGTGTCGGTTGCTAAATCTGTAGCGCTCCAAACTTTAAGCTGAGCGTCTTCAATGTTTGCTGTTTTAAGGGTTAAGGTCATAGAGTTTTCAAGAAGAGGCGCATTAATTGGCGCCACACTACTCCCACAGCTCGCTAATAAAAGCGTTGTTGCAGCTGCTAGTACAAAAGGGTTTAAATTTTTCATTGTTTTTTAGTTAAATAATTCATCTTTAGTAAAACACTCATTAAGGCGAACCCCTTTTTCTGTGTGTTTTACTGTAATAATAGGGTTATGAGCATCGTGCTCTAAAAATAAATAGTAATTATTGTCTGCAGCCATATTAAGAAACTTTTCTTTTTCTGGCATGGTTAATAAGGGTCTTGTATCATATCCCATTACAAAAGGAAGCGGTAAATGTCCAGCAGTTGGTAATAAATCTGCCATAAACACAATTTTTTTCCCTTTATAATCTATATGTGGTATCATTTGTTTTTCAGTATGGCCATCTGCGAAAAAGATTCCAAAATCCAATTCATTTCCATTCGAAAAAGATTCCTTAGGATCACCTACAAATTTTAGTTGACCACTTTCTTGCATGGGTAAAATATTTTCTGAAAGAAATGAAGCTTTTTCTCTTCGATTGGGTTTTGTTGCCCAATTCCAATGTCTTTCATTGCTCCAATAAGCCGCATTTTTAAAAGCAGGTTCATAACCAGTTCGATTTTTATCCCATTGAACCGCACCTCCACAATGATCAAAATGAAGATGAGTTAAAAACACATCAGTAATATCGTCTTTATGAAAACCTTTTTCTTTCAGAGACTTTTCAAGAGTAAAATCTCCCCAAGGGTAATAATAACCAAAGAATTTATCACTTTGTTTATTGCCCATACCAGTATCAATTAAAGTCAGGCGATCTCCATTTTCAATTAAAAGACAACGAGAAGCAATATCAATCATATTGTTCGAGTCTGCTGGGTTGGTTCTAGACCAAAGTGGTTTCGGAACAACGCCAAACATAGCGCCGCCATCTAGCTTAAAATTTCCAGCTTCGATTGGATATAATCTCATAGATGTGCAAAATAAGTAATCGTGTCAAATTATAGAGCATTGTTAAGGAATTATTATGACAGAATATAATCAATTTTATTTGTCTCTTTAAAAACCTGCCATTTCTATAAATTGCCTTTAAAATTCATATGCTTCAATAAATTAAGACCAAAAGTTAACATATTCTGAACCTCATCTGTTTTAGCAATATGAAGATATTTAAAAATCATTAAAGCCTCTCCATTGCTTTCAATATGGTGGATTTCATTGTCTTCTAAAAATTGAATAAGATCATCTGTGAAAAACTCACGTATTTCAGCCTCCTCTTCTCCTCTCAATAAAAACTTATTAGAAAAACCTTTATTCTTTTTAAAATTAATATCACCACTTGAACCAGAAAAAACTTTTACTCTATTAAAAATCGTATCAAATAAGCCCTCCTTATCAACTATAAATTTTGGTATTAATTTAGGTAGCCGAATTACTTGGACTGTTGTTTTATATACTTCAAGAGCTTGCAGCGCTCCTTCATCAAAAACAATATCTGCTATTTCCCAATGTGCATTATTTTCGGAATCCAAACCCTGTAACGAATTACTTTTCATTTCAATAGGGCGCGAGTCAAAAAAATGAAAATTTCTTAGATATGAGGTATTCCAATCTACATTACGCTCAAAAGACCAGCCGTTTATATTTGCCAATTTCTGCAGCAGAATCTGTCGTTTTGAAATTCGTTTTTTTATTCTACTAGTAGCAATTTTTAGCGCCCTATTGTGATTTGTTGAAGCAACGTGATTATCTAAACCAATAAGACTTACTTTTCCACCAAAGTCGTCATGAACTCGTTTAAAATCAATAATATTTTCCATTATCGATAGATCAACTAATCGCGTTTGAGACAGGTCAATAATAACATTAGAACCATTGGGGATATCCTTTAGTAGTTTATCTAATTTTAATGCATATAAAAAATTAGCAATACCTTTTAACTTAACACTATAAGTTCCATTTTCTAAATGATATACTTTTGATCCTGATGTGTAAATCATCTTAAAAAACCTTAAAAAGCCAACTTTAGCTAATAGCATTTGTAAAGTAAGAGTTATTAATATTCCTCCAAATATTCCATAAAGTAAATCTGTAAATAGTGTTATTAAAAGTGTTGAGGATAGAAATAGTAACTGCTCCACTCCCTGATCATATGCGTGTTTAAAAACTTTTGGAGAAGCTAATTTATATCCTGTATGTACTAGGATGGCAGCTAAAGCAGCTAAAGGGATACTTCTTAAGACTGGCGCGAAAATTAAAACAAAAAGTATTAAAAACACTCCATGATAAAAATTAGACCACTTTGTTTTTGCATTACTATTTATATTAACCGTACTTCTAACAATAACAGTGATAATAGGTAAGCCACCTAAAGCACCTGAAACCATTGTACTAAGGCCCACACCAACCAAATCTTTATTTAAATTAGTCGTACGCCTATATGGATCTAACTTATCTACAGCCCTAGCGCTTGCGAGGGTCTCTACAGATGCAATCATCGTTATCGATAAAACTGTTAACCAAAATGGAAATGTATTAATCATGCCAAAGTCTGGATGCATTATGCTTTCTAAAGGGTTATCAGGTATATTAATTAATAAATGAGGTCCAACGCTAAAATCTTTATCAAAAAAAGAGAGACTGTGTTCGTTGAAAAAATCAAACCCAAAAACAAAAGGCAAGGCTAACAATAGAACCCACATTGGTGCAGGAATAATACGAATAAATTTATATTTAATTTTTTTATAAAAAACAAGCATCAAAATCCCAGATAAAGCAATTAAAAAAACGAACGGATTGATCTCTGGAAGTTTGTAAAAAACATCCAAAAGTGTCCCTATTGTGCTTTCTGATGAGGATTTTGTTCCTAAGGTATAGTGGATTTGTTTTGAAATAATAATAACTCCAATTGCTGCTAAAATACCGTGAAGTACTGAAGATGGTAGTAATTTAGCAAAACGACCTAATTTAAGAAACCCTAACAGTGTTTGAATTGCGCCAGAAATAACAATAGCTGCTAGTACATAATTAATATTACCATCTAAAACAACGAGCCCTCCTAAAATTACTGCAATTAATCCAGCTGCCGGCCCATTAATTGCTAAATGCCCACCCCGAAAAAATGTTGTTACAACACCTCCAATAATAGCAGAAAGGACTCCTGCCATAGGTGAAACTTCTGAAGCTACTGCAATTCCCAAAGCTAAAGGCAAGGCTACAAGTGAGACGCTAAGCGCAGCGGAAACGTCATTTCGCCAATTTTCTTTTAATCCTTTAAAGCCAGTCGCTGGGATTTTATTATTAATATTCATGGTCATAATATACATATTTGTATAAAAAAAACTCAGAAAAAACTAAAATATTTATCCAATATATTTTACAGACCTAAAAAGATAAATTTGTATGTATTTAAGCCGCTTAATTAATAGATAAATAGAAATCCGGACAATAGGAACATGCTAAACGTGTTTATTTTTTTAAACATGCACAAGAAAACTTACTGTGATTTAAACCTAGATATTCTTGCTTTGTTTTTAATTTGATGACCCGCAGTTGCAATAATTGAAAACCACTTAAAATAAAGCAGAAACTTAGATACCAACCCTATTGAATTTATTAGTATTTTTAAGGCAAAATTTATTGAATGTTAGAATTAGGAGGTGTTATTATTTTAGGAATTTTAGCCCAATGGTTTGCTTGGAAATTAAAGATTCCTGCTATTTTACCATTGTTGTTAATAGGTTTGCTGGTAGGCCCTATATCTGCAGAATTTTTATCAGAAGACGGAACCAAGTGGATAGAACCTGTTTGGAATGGTGAGGAAGGATTGTTTGGAGGTAAAAATTTATACTATTTTGTTTCACTCTCGATTAGTATTATACTTTTTGAAGGAGGTTTAACTTTAAAATTTAAAGAAATAAAAAATGTTGGACCACTTGTTATTACCAAACTAATAACCTTAGGGTCCCTGGTAACTTTCTTTGGAGCTGGAATTGCAGCACATTATATCTTTAATTTAAGCTGGGAAATTTCTTTTTTGTTTTCAGCATTAATTATTGTTACAGGACCAACAGTTATTACACCTATATTAAGAAATATACCTCTTAGGAAAGACATTTCAGCAATTTTAAAATGGGAAGGAATATTAATAGATCCAATAGGTGCGTTAGTAGCGGTATTGGTGTTCGAATTTATAAGCGTAGGGGCTGGAGGTGAGTACACTAAAACGGCTTTAATTGAGTTTGGGAAAATTGTGTTATTTGGTTCTACCTTCGGCTTTACCTTTGCCCACGCATTAAATTTTGCGATTAACAAACGATGGATTCCTCATTATTTATTAAATGTATTTGCATTGGCATCAGTTTTAGGTGTTTTTGTTTTATCTGATAGCTTTTCACACGAATCAGGGCTTTTGGCAGTTGTAATTATGGGAATGGTTTTAGGAAACTCTAAGTCAAAATATTTAAAAGATTTACTTTATTTTAAAGAATCACTTAGTATTCTACTAATTTCTATTTTATTCATTCTTCTTTCAGCGAATATTAATTTCGAGGATTTAATGTTAATTTATAAATGGGAAACATTAGCTCTTTTTGCAGTTGTTGTCTTTATTATACGCCCCATAGGCGTGTTGCTAAGTACATATAAGTCTGCATTAACATTTAAAGAAAAAATGTTTATAAGCTGGGTTGGACCAAGAGGAATTGTTGCCGCAGGAATTGCATCGTTATTTGGTTTAACATTAGTTTTTAAAGGCATAGTAGACGCTGAGTATATTACCCCATTAGTATTTATGATTGTAATGGGAACGGTTTTACTTAACGCTACTACCGCGCGTCTTTTTGCAAAAATAACAGGTGTTTTCTTAAAAAATTCAAACGGAATTTTAATTGTAGGTGCTTCAGAAGTTTCTCAATTAATAGGGAATTATCTTAAAAATAACAACCGTCATGTGGTTTTAATAGATAGCAACCAAACAAACATAGCAAAAGCAAAAAGCTTAGGATTGGAGGCTTTGATGACCGATATATATTCAGATTCTTTAGAAGATAATATAGAATTAAATGACATAGGGTTTTTAATGGCATTAACAGCTAGCGCAGACATTAATAAATATGCAATTCATAAATTTAAAAACCATTTTGGGGAGAATGGTGCTTTTAGGTTAGTTACTGAAGAAGAAAAAAATGACCCAACCAAGAACCCAAAAGAAGGCTTGTTTTCGCATACAGACGACTTTGCATTATTAACTAGAACGGCACAGGATTATCCAATAATTAATGAAGTTTTAATAATTGACAAACCTCATTATAACAAGCTTATTGAACAGACGATCATTAATAAAAACACGATTCCATTATTTCTAAAAGACAAAAAAGGAGCATTGACTATTATTTCTTCTTTTAGTAAAAACATTGATAATAATCACGCTGAGTTTACACTGGTTTACTTAGGAAAACCTATAAATACAGAAGAAAAACCGATTAAAGAATAACATAAAAACCAGAACAACGTTATTACAACACAAAACGAACTGCATTGAAAAAGATAGTACCTACAATTGTTATATTACTTATAATTATCTCCTGCCAAGGGGACGACTCTGTTTCCTGTGCTACCTGTAATTCGTCTCAGACCATTGCTTTTCAGGTTTGCGAAGAAAGCAATGGAAACGCCTCTGTAAACGGGGAGAATACCGGGACCCGATACGATATTTATATTGCTGACTTAGAAGCTGCTGGAGCTACGTGTGTTAATTAAAATTAAGACTATTCAGGAGCCAGTTCAAAGGATAAGCCCTCTAGCTCTTTTGTTATTGAAATCTGGCATCCTAGCCTGCTATTTTCTTGCACATTAAAAGCTTCTGACAGCATTGCTTCTTCTTCATCTCCTAGCTCAGGAAGAATATGATTTGAATTAATATAGCACTGACAAGAAGCGCACATTGCCATGCCTCCACAAACCCCAATTGTTCCTTCAGGCGCTAATTCGTAGGAACGAATTATTTCCATTAGGTTCATTGCTATGTCTGTTGGAGCGAGGACCTTATGGATATTTCCATCTCTATCTTTTATAATAATATTAATGTCTGACATGATGTGTGTTATTTGTTAATAGCTTGAATTACAGGTTTTTTTCCTTCTTTTCTCGTGCCATCAAATCCATCTATTCCACTTACTGTGGTGTATCTAAAAACATGTTTTTTACCAGGATTAATGATCTTAAAAGCTGATTGGCACATAAGAGTTGCCTCATGGAATCCGCATAAAATAAGTTTTAGCTTGCCAGGATAGGTGTTGATATCACCAATTGCAAAAACTCCCGGGACACTAGTTTGATAATCAAACGTATCCACCTTAATTGCATTTTTTTCTATTTCTAAGCCCCAATTTGCAATAGGACCAAGTTTAGGGGATAATCCAAAAAGAGGTATGAAATGATCAATATTGATTTCTGTTTCAATTTTATCTTTTGTCATAATAAGGCTTTCTAGTTTCTCCTTACCGATGAGTTTAGTTATTTCTGCAGGAGTAATAATAGTTATCTTGTTCTTATTATTTAGTTCTCTTGCTTTTTCTAAAGAATCTAATGTACCTCTAAATTCATTTCTTCTATGTATAAGCGTAACTTCTTCGGCAATATTTGCTAAAAAAATACTCCAATCTAATGCAGAATCTCCACCTCCAGCAATTACTATTCGTTTATTTCTATAAATTTCAGGATCTTTAATGATGTATTCAAGCCCTTTACCCTCATAAAAGCTAATGTTTTCAAGCAGTGGTTTTCTTGGTTCAAAACTTCCAAGCCCACCAGCAATTGCAACAACTGGCGCCTGGTGTTGAGTGCCTTTATTTGTGATTACCGTAAAGATTCCATTTTCATCTTTTGTAATGTTTTCAGCCCTCTCCCCAAGAGTAAATCCTGGTTCAAATTGTTTACACTGTTCTAATAAATTTCTTGTTAAATCCCCAGCAAGAATTTCGGGAAATCCTGGTATATCATAAATTGGTTTTTTGGGGTATATTTCAGAACATTGGCCTCCAGGCTGAGGAAGGACATCTATTAAATGACATTTTAGTTTTAATAAGCCCGCTTCAAATACGGTAAACAAACCAGTTGGCCCCGCTCCAATTATGATTATATCAGTTTTTATCATTTTAGCTTTAGTCTAAATTTTATTTGACTCTAAATATACAGGCCACAAAACTACAAAGCTTTTTATACTTTTAAAGGTATTTTCTAATAATTTAAAACCTGATATCAGTATGGGTTTTAGCGTACTAACTATAATTATTTTTTTAAAAGAACCTGCGCTCTTTAACAAAAGAGCATTCAAGCTTTAATTTTTTTTATAAATTTGTGAAGATTGTAAATAATAATAAAAAGATAAATTTTATTTTTGCTGATTAATATAATTAGAAAACAATGGCAATAAAAATTACAGACGAATGTATAAACTGCGACGCTTGTGTAGCAGAATGTCCAAACAATGCAATTTATGAGCCAGATCAAGAATGGTCATACGCTGACGAAACTATTTTAAAAGGAATGGTTACGTTACCCCGCGGTGGCAAGGTGGATGCAAATGCCGAAAACGAACCGGGTTCTGAGGAATTTTACTTTATCGTAACTGATAAATGTACGGAATGTAAAGGGTTTCATGATGAACCTCAATGTGCAGCTGTTTGTCCAGTTGATTGTTGTGTCCCTGATGAGGACCATGTAGAATCTGAAGAAACATTACTTCAAAAGAAAGTTTGGATGCATGGGAGTAGCTATTAAAAAAATAGTGATCCGTATAAAATTTAGTCGTTTAATTTAAGCACTGCCATAAAAGCCTCTTGCGGGATTTCTACATTCCCCACCAGGCGCATTCGTTTTTTTCCTTTTTTCTGTTTTTCAAGTAATTTACGTTTTCGAGAAATATCTCCTCCATAACATTTTGCAGTCACATCTTTTCGAAGTGCCTTTACGGTTTCCCTTGAAATAATTTTAGCTCCAATTGCAGCTTGTATTGGGATGTCAAATTGTTGTCGTGGAATTAATTGGCGTAATTTTTCACACATTTTTTTACCTATATCATAGGCATTGTCTTGGTGAAGTAATGCAGAAAGCGCATCAACAGGACTTGCATTTAATAACACATCTACTTTTACTAATTTAGAAACGCGCATTCCAATTGGGTGGTAATCAAATGAAGCATATCCTTTTGAAACTGTTTTTAAACGATCATAGAAATCAAAAACAATTTCAGCTAAAGGCATATCAAAAGACAATTCAACCCGTTCTGGTGTTAAATAAGTTTGGTTGGTGATTTGCCCACGTTTACCAATACAAAGTGACATTATGGACCCTACAAAATCTGATTTTGTAATAATTGAGGCCTTAATATAAGGCTCTTCCACTCTGTTTAAGCTGGAAGGCTCTGGCAAGTCGGATGGATTGTTAACCAATAAAATAGTGTCAGGATTTCTATTGGTATATGCATGATAAGAAACATTGGGAACAGTTGTTATAACTGTCATATTAAACTCACGCTCTAGTCTTTCTTGAATAATTTCAAGATGAAGCATTCCTAAGAAACCACAACGGAATCCAAATCCTAATGCAGCAGAGCTTTCTGGTTGAAACACTAAAGACGCATCATTTAATTGAAGTTTTTCCATAGAGTTTCTTAACTCTTCATATTCCTCGGTATCAACAGGGTAGATACCAGCAAACACCATTGGTTTTACATCTTCAAAACCATCAATAATATTTTTGGTTGGATTTTTAAAATCTGTAATGGTATCACCTACCTTTACTTCTTTTGCTTCTTTTATACCGGTAATCAAGTATCCAACATCACCAGCTTTTACACTAGTTCTAATTTCTTGTTTTAATTTTAGCGAACCGACTTCGTCAGCAAAATAATCTTTACCCGTAGCCATAAATTTAATATGCTGCCCTTTTCTAATCTCTCCGTTTAAAATTTTAAAATAGGTTTCAATACCTCGAAATGGATTATAAACAGAGTCAAATATTAAAGCTTGCAAGGGCTCATTAATATCCCCTTTTGGCGCAGGAATTTTATTAATTATTGCCTTTAAAATAGCTTCAATCCCTATACCTGTTTTAGCACTGGCTGGAATTACATCTTCCGCATCACAACCTAATAACCCAACGATGTCGTCGGTAACTAATTCAGGGTTTGCAGAAGGGAGGTCTACTTTATTTAAAACAGGGATAATTTCTAAATCATTTTCTAAGGCTAAATATAAATTAGAAATGGTCTGTGCTTGAATACTTTGAGCAGCATCTACCACCAATAAAGCTCCTTCACAGGCAGCAATGGATCGAGATACTTCATATGAAAAATCCACATGACCAGGAGTATCAATAAGGTTTAATACATAGTCTTCGCCCTTATAATGATAGTCCATTTGAATCGCATGACTTTTTATAGTAATTCCTCTTTCTCGTTCCAAATCCATAGAATCCAATAACTGGTTTTGTTTTTCACGAGAAGTTACTGCACCAGTAGCGTCCATAAGGCGATCTGCCAAGGTACTTTTACCATGGTCAATATGAGCTATGATGCAAAAATTACGAATGTTTTTCATATAAAAAATCTACAATATTCATTTGCAAATATAGAATAAAAGGAACCAAACTAGAACCCTTAATTACAACCCATTTTAATCATAATTTTTTTTATAATAAATTTAAATAAACCTAATTTGTCTTAAAAGAGCAGGTAATATCATTTTTATACATCACCTATTTACTTGAAATTCTTCATAGGAATTGCAACAAGCATTTAATTTCAAATCTAAACATAGAGCCCTTGTCATCCTTTGGTTTTAGGGAATAGTTCCTTTTGATATTTCTGTTAATAATCGATCAGTTTCAGCATTTTGTTCAAAAGAAAAGAAGAAATTAATGCAATACAAATAAGAGCTATTTGTTTTTTTCATCCTTACTAAAATTCAAAAAGGTTTTTCTTAACAAAAAGAAACTTATTAATTTACTTATTTTTGCAGCTTATGATTAAAATTGATACCATAGAACTTGGTGAGTTTCCTTTATTATTAGCACCAATGGAAGACGTAAGTGACCCTCCTTTTCGTGCCTTATGCAAGGAGCAAGGTGCAGACGTTGTATATACCGAGTTTATTTCTTCTGAAGGATTAATCCGTGATGCCGCTAAAAGCGTGATGAAGTTGGATATTTACGAGAAAGAGCGTCCAGTAGGAATCCAAATTTTTGGAGCTAACTTAGAATCTATGATTAGAAGTGTGGAGATTGTGGAGGCCTCTAAACCAGATATTATAGACATTAATTTTGGCTGTCCTGTAAAAAAAGTAGTTTCAAAAGGAGCCGGAGCAGGAATTTTAAAAGATATAGACCTAATGGTTTCGTTAACGGAAGCAATGGTAAAACACACTTCGTTACCTGTTACCGTAAAAACTCGTTTAGGATGGGATGAAGATACTATTAAAATTGTTGAAGTTGCCGAGAGGCTACAAGACGTTGGATGTAAAGCAATTTCCATTCATGGGAGAACACGAAAGCAAATGTATAAGGGAGCAGCAAATTGGGCGCCCATTGCTGAAGTGAAAAACAATTCTAGAATGCATATTCCTGTTTTTGGGAATGGGGATATTAACACGCCCGAAAAGGCTAAAGAAATGAAAGATATTTATGGGCTTGATGGTGCAATGATAGGTAGAGCAAGTATTGGTAATCCTTGGTTTTTTAGAGAAGTAAAACATTTTTTAAAAACAGGAGAACATCTACGACAACCTACCATGGAAGAACGGATTTATGCAGCAAAAAGACATTTGCAAATGGCAATTGACTGGAAAGGTGAAAAGTTAGGAGTTTTTGAAACTAGAAGACATTATACCAATTACTTTAGAGGCATTCCACATTTTAAGGAATATAGAATGAAAATGGTAACGAGTGATGAATCAGTTGATGTTTTTAAAGCACTTGATGAGGTTGCAGAAAAATTTAAAGGGTTTCAGTTTGACTAATAACCTGAGTTAAATCAGATTAAGAGATAAGTTTTTCAGAAACTCTGGTTGCTGCAATTTTTGAAGCAAAACCACCCAAGACTAAAATGGTAACAAACACAATAATTACATTAAAAAGTTCCAATCTTACTGGATAAGGTAAACTAGGTGTAATTGGAATAAACCCTATTTTTTGTTGTAGAAAAACAGCAATGATCCCTAAAAAAAGACCTATTAATAATCCTATTAAAGTCATTAACACCCCCTTGTAAAAGAATATTTTTCTAATTTCTTTAATTGTTAATCCAAATGAAGAAAGTGTATTAATAGTTCCCCTTTTTTCAAGAATGGTCATAATAATAGTCCCTGCAATATTGAAAATAGCAATCGCAGCAATTAAGCTAACAAAAATGTAAACAAACAAGTTTTCAATATTCAGCATTTTATAAAGCCCATCGTTCTGTTGTATTCTGTTTTTGATGATAATTTCATCCGCAATAAGAGCTTTTAGTTGTTGTCGAATATTTTTTGAATCTGCATTTGGAATTAGTTTTAATTCTAAAGAAGAAACCTTTGTAGTATCTAATTTTAATAAAGATCGGGCGAATTCGATATCAGAAAATACATACTTATTATCCAACTCTTGATTTACACTATACATCCCAGAAGCAATAACTTTTCTTTTTGTAAAGGCATCTGTTGGATTTATTATTTGTCCAGTTCCAGGTTTGGGGACATATATTTCTAATAAATTACCATAATCAAGTACACCCATAGATAATTTTTGTGAAATACCAAGCCCAATTACAACCTCATCTTTATCTGGTGTTAGCCATTTGTTTAAAAACAAAATACTATCAATTGGGATTACATTTTTAAAATTTTCATCCACCCCTTTAATTAATGCAATATGATTTTTCCCCCGGTACTGAAGAAACACCCGTTCTTCAATAATTTTTGAAAAAGCGTCAATACCTTCCATATTTTTCAGTTTGTTTTCCGAAGGTTTAGAAAATGCAAATGTTTTGCCATTCGCTGGATATACTTTTAAATCTGAATCAAAAATAGTGGTAAATTGAAGGCTGTAACTTCTTAATCCAGAAAACCCAGATAATACTATAAATAATGCAAAAGAACCTACTACAACTGCAGAAATTGCAATTTTTGAAATAATATTAATTGCATTTTTACTGCTTTTTGAAAACAAATAACGTTTTGCAATGTAGAGGGGAAAGTTCAATTATAAGTTTTTTCTTTTATCCAATAAATCAGTGTCTTTAATAGGGTTTTCTTTCCCTTTTACCGCAGTTTCCAAATTGTTTATATACTCTAGCGAGTCATCATTGTAAAATACTAAATCTGGCATTTTCCGAAGCTGATGTTTCGTTTTTTGTGCTATTTGATGCTTTATTTTAGGCTTTAATTCGTTTAGTTCTTTAACAATTAAATCAGATTTTTCAGGCGGAAAAACACTGGTAAATACTTTTGATAAAGAAAGATCTGTAGTAACGGTAACTTTAGAAACCGAAATAATAATTCCTAATTGCCCTGATTCACGCAGCATCTTTTGTAATACTACCGCTAAATCGTTTTGTAGCACTCCTGCAATCTTTTTTTGCCTATTAGTTTCATTCATATTGCAAAAATACTACATTTAATAAAGATGACCATTTAAATAGCTAGTTTGAAAGTAAAAAGCCCTTTAGAATTCTTATTTTTGTAATGTTTTAGATAATTAATTATGAAAAAAATTGAGCACATCGGGATTGCAGTAAAAAATATAGAAAACGCAACTAAAATTTATACCAGCTTATTAGGGTCTTCCCCTTATAAAATGGAAGAAGTAAAAAGCGAAGGAGTAAAGACTTCTTTTTTTAAGACGGGGGATAGTAAAATTGAATTATTAGAAGCTACGAATCCAGACAGTCCTATCGCTAAGTTTATTGAAAAGAGGGGAGAAGGAGTACATCACATTGCATTTGCAGTAGACGACATACAGTCTGAGATAGTTCGACTTAAAAACGAGGGATTTATTGTGTTGAACGAAAACCCTAAAAAGGGCGCAGATAACAAGTTAGTGGTATTTTTACATCCTAAATCTACAGCGGGTGTATTGGTTGAATTATGTCAAGATAGAAAATAACAATAAAATAGCTTGCGGAATATATAAAGAGTTTTAAATTTGCAATCTGAATGTCGGTCCCATAGCTCAGCTGGTTAGAGCACCTGACTCATAATCAGGGGGTCCATGGTTCGAGCCCATGTGGGACCACTTTATAAACCACTCTATTTCAGGGTGGTTTTTTTGTGAATTATATTAAGTGTAAATAACTAACAAACAATACTTTATGTGTTTTTTATTTTCTTTTTTCTCTATGATAAAAGATAAATTTCTTCTTCATTCTTAAGACAACTCCATGATTATGCATCATTAGATTTTTGTCAATATTGTCCAATATTTGTTGTTGTTATCGATAATTATAGATTTACTGGTTGATTCTTTAAATTCTTAATTCTAATAAATGTAACCCAGTCTAATTATGATCTTTTGATTTACTATTCGGATGGAACAAAATTTTAAAGTATCACGTCAAGAGTTTATCAACTCCCTATTATTCAAAGTTGCAGCACAACTAAATCAATAATGGAACTAAAACCCTTATTCCATTAACCCAAGTTGTTTCATAAAAACATTATTGTCAAAATAATCATGCTCTTTAAAGACTTTTCCCTCTTTCATTACAACCAATGTAACACCGTAAAGATCCACTTTATTATTAGTAGCCGGAATTCCTCCATGTAATTCTCCGGTATGAGTTCCTTCAAAACGCCAATGATGTGTAATTAAATCTCCTTGTCCGTAAACATCAATAATTGTATATTTTATTTCTGAAAATCCTGTCAGATACTTTTTGTAATAGGTTTTAAAACCATCAACACCAGTTATTGGTCCTGTTGGAGTAATTACGATAACTTCTGAATCAAAACTGTCTGTATTAATTATATCAATATCGCGCTCATTGTAAACTTTATCCCAAACGGTTCTAACCATGTCGACATTGGCGTCTAAATTTGCTTTAGATTGTTGCAACGTTTCACATTCCGGATTAGGAGTTTGATTACAGCCATACAAACTTATAGCAATCAGAAGTACATAAAGTTTTTTCATAATAATAATAATAATGTTAAAAATTAATTACTACTCTTTTGATGATAAATATAATAAATTACTATCAAAACAATAGTAAAAATAAATAATTTTATGATTCCTGAAAATTTTCGTTGATATGACTTAAGGTAAAGCTGTGGCTGTTAAGGGAGATCCAAACTCTTCAGTGAACAAAGGGCTATTGTGTGTAAAAGGATACCGTCAGATTATGTGCATCCAATCCAAACACACCCTAAGAAGTGGCTTTTCCATTTTCTGTACCTACTAGAATACCACATCCTACACCACAGAATCTACAAGGTCCTTTTTTCCAATCCAAATTTGCATCTTTAGGAATTCCTTCTTCTTGCTCGCTTGCAAACAAAATACCTGGAAACATAGATGCAGCAGCTGTCATTGCAGATAGCATTGCCATTTTCTTAATAAAACTTCTTCTATTTGTTACAGATTTGTACATAGACATATTAATTTTGAGGTGTATTAAAACCAGAAACTAAAGACAATAATTTAAGACTATTTATGGCTTCAATTTTCTCTTTTAGTATTTCCTCTTCTTTTTCGTTAGGCGTATCAGTTACTAAAGCCAAGACATCTTGATTTTCTGCAGGAACAACTTCACATTGTTTTAAGCTTATTAAAGCTTTCATTAACTCTTCTTTTTTTCCAGTCATAGCATGGGCTAAATAACTTTTTATTGGCATTCTACATTGGTTTTGAGTAACAAGAATAGGTCGATTCTGACCAATTCATTAACATTATTTAATAATTTAGTAAAAATCCGAAAGTGTAACCTAATAAAAGATGATAAAAGTCATCGACGGTGTAAAAAAGAAAGGGTTATATTTGAACGGAAATAACGATTTTTTATATTGATAAACTAATTTAGAGATGACGAAAGAATTGACCTTAACAGAAGAAGAAATGAGAGATTACGGCTACCGTGTTGTAGATACGCTTGTGGATCATTTTAATACACTATCTCAAAAGAAACCTGTAGCACAGGGTACTAGGGAACAAATGGATTCTCTTTTCTTAGAAGAGGCGCCAAAAGCGGCGACTAGTGTAAATGAGGTTTTAGATTTTGTGGTCGACAATGTGTTTACAAATACCAACTTAGTTACACATCCCAAATCATATGCTTTTGTACCAGGGCCTAGCAATTATGTAAGCGTGATGGCAGATACGCTCGCTACAGGGTTTAATACATTTTCAGGTGGGTGGAATGCCTCTCCAGCAGCATCCGAATTAGAAATTGTGACCATAAATTGGTTACTCAAAATGTTTGGTTTGCCATCCAAAAAAGGAGGTGGCTTATTCACGAGTGGTGGGTCAATTGCTAATCTAACTGCTTTAGTCACTGCGCGAAATAAAAAGTGTGGTGAAGACTTTTCAAAGGCTCGAATTTATCTTTCAGATCAGGCACATTCTTCTAATGTAAAAGCGATACGCATAATGGGTTTTAAAAAAGAGCAAATTAGAATTATCCCAACAGATTCTGAATTCAAATTTTCTGTAAATAAATTAAAAAATGCGATTGCTAGAGACCGTCTTGAATATTTTGTTCCTTTTTGCGTGATTGCTTCTGCGGGAACAACAAATACTGGAACAGTCGATCCATTACGAGAGATTGCAACTATTTGTAAAGATGAAAATATTTGGTTTCACGTAGATGCCGCCTATGGAGGTGCAGCAATTTTATCACAACAAGGAAAAAAACTTTTAAACGGAATCCAAAAAGCAGATTCTATTACAGTAGATCCTCATAAATGGTTCTATCAACCGTATGAAATGGGCTGTCTATTAATTCGTGATCACAGTTGGTTAAAAAACACCTTTACTGAAAAGCCAGAATATCTGCGAGATATTGAAGGGAACGAGTCAGAGATTAACTTCTTCGATATGGGAATGCAGCTCACTAGAAGGTTTAGAGCATTAAAACTTTATATGTCTATTAAAACTTTTGGTTTAGACGCTTTCGCGGAAGCGGTAACCTATAATATAGAACTAGCAGAGGAGGTAGAAAAAATACTAAGAGAAAGTCCGCAATGGGAAGTGGTCTCATCAGCATCTCTTGCTGTAATTAATTTTAGATATAATCCGATAGGAAAGAAATGTTCAGAGAAAGAGTTAGACAGTATCAATCAAGAGATTTCACGTCGAGTTATGGAATCTAGGGAAGCCATATTGGTAACTACTATTTTACAAAACCAAGTGGTATTACGCATGTGTTTGATTAATCCAAGAACGACGCTTGAGGATGTACAAGAAACATTATTATTATGCGAAAAATTCGCTAAAGAAATTATTCAATAAATAAAAAGAGTCGATTCTTTTAAAAAAAGAACCAACTCTAAAATTCAGCTAAAAATAAATATGATATGTATGATAAATATCATATTATATTGTTCTATATAATTGTTTTTTTGAGAAAATTTATACAATATGAAAATAGAGCAATTATATACAAAATGCTTAGCAGAAGCCACTTATTATATAACATCAGATGGTGAAGCGGCTATTATAGATCCATTAAGAGAAACTCAACCTTATTTAGAAATGCTTAAAGCAGATAAAGGGAGTCTTAAATATATTTTTTTAACACATTTCCATGCAGATTTTGTTTCTGGCCATGTAGATTTAGCAAAAATTACTGGCGCTCAGATTGTTTTCGGGCCTACTGCTAAAGCAGATTTCGAGTTTTATCAAGGGCATGATGATGAAAATTTTAGATTAGGCCAAGTAACTTTGAGATTGCTTCACACTCCAGGACATACTTTAGAATCTTCATCATATTTATTGTTTGATGAAAAAGGTAAAGAATATTGTTTGTTTTCTGGAGATACAATATTTATTGGTGATGTTGGGAGGCCCGATTTAGCTGTAACTTCTACAATTTCAAAAGAAAATTTAGCAGCCAAATTATATGAATCCATACAAGAGAAGGTGCTGAAACTTCCAGATGATATAATCATTTACCCTAATCATGGTAAAGGATCTGCTTGTGGAAAAAACATGAGTAATAAGCGATATGACACTCTAAGACATCAAAAAAAGGTAAATTATGCTTTAGACCCAAGTTTATCTCAAGAGGAATTTGTAAAACAAGTTTTAGAAGGACTCACATCTCCTCCTCAATATTTTTCAAAAAATGCTAAGATGAATACGCAGATTAACAAAAATGTTAATCAAATTATTAATGACGGAACAACACCAATATCTATTTCAAATTATATACAGTATGCGTTGCAAAATAGTGTTCTGCTGTTGGATGTAAGATCAGCGGAAATGTTTGCCGAAAAACATATACCAAATTCTCTTTTTATTGGATTAGAAGGAAATTTTGCACCTTGGGTAGGTTTGTTGATTGAAAATATAAATCAAGCAATAGTTATAGTTGCGCCTAATGGTAAAGAACAAGAAACTGTAACTAGATTATCAAGAATTGGTTTTGATAATGTTATAGGTTATATAAAAGATGGAGTAGAAGCTTGGGAAGACAAAGGATTTGAAATAGAGTCAGTTTCTAATATTGCATTAAAACCTAATGAGTCAATAAACGCAAGTTCTATTATTGATGTAAGACGTAAAGATGAATATGAGGATAATCATGTGAAAGAGGCAATTAATTTTCCTTTAAATTCTATTTTTTCTACCTATAATACTCTAAATAAAGCTAGTGAATATTATGTTTACTGTGCAGGAGGTTATAGATCAATAATTGCAATTTCTATTCTTAAACGATTAGGATTTAATAAACTAATTAATCTTAAAGGAGGATTTTTACAAATATTAAAAAGTAAAACTCCATTAAATTAATGCATATAAATTAATGCATATAAATTAATATGATGTCTCAAAATCTACAAGATTACAGGCGAAACTATAAAAAAGGGGAGTTGTCGAAAAACGCTGTTGATCCGAATCCTCTTCAGCAATTTCAAACTTGGTTTTCTGATACAAAGTTATCCGAAACAGTAGCTGAGGTTAATGCAATGACATTAACAACTTTAGGTTTAGATGGGTTTCCAAAAGGCAGGGTGGTACTATTAAAAAAGTATGATGAATATGGCTTTTATTTTTACACCAACTATTTAAGTGAAAAAGGAAAATCTATAATGCATAATGAAAAAGTCTCTTTATCTTTTTTTTGGCCTAGTTTAGAGCGGCAAATAATTATTAAAGGGATTGCAACAAAAACTTCAAAGAAGGATTCTGAAAATTATTTCAGTTCAAGACCATTTGGCAGTAAACTAGGCGTAATTGTATCTAATCAAAGTGAGGTTATTGATAATAGACAAGTTTTAGAAAAAAAACTAACCCTTTTAGAGTTAGAATATGCAGAAAAAGAAATTAAAAAACCAGCTCACTGGGGAGGGTTTTTAGTAGCCCCAATTTCTATGGAGTTTTGGCAAGGAAGGCCGAATAGATTGCACGATAGAATTCGGTACACTTTAAAAGAATATGATTGGGTGATTGAACGACTATCACCTTAACCTAAGCTTTAATTAATATTATATAATATTCAGTATAATTATAAATATATAAAATTGAAAAATTTATATTTACTAAGACACGCTAAGTCTTCTTGGGAACAGCCCTGTGGTGTGTGTGAAATGGTAAAAGTTTTTTTCATAAGCTACTCCTGTTGTTAGAATCATTAATATGTAAATGGCTTTGATTTAAGGAGTACAGTTAGTGAAGTTAGGTTGAGGTAAGTCCATTGACCGCAGTTTTTATGGTTTCATTGTTTATTTTAAAACTTGCGCTAACTATTCGAATTTCAGATAACACTTACGCGAAAGCATAACTCCATATTTATATGCCTTCTGTCAATTGATAGAGGGCTTTATCATCTTCTATTTTAATACGCTTTCCAGATGTAGTAATCCAACCTTCTTTTTTAAAAGAAGCTAATGTTCGGATGCAGACTTCTGATGAAGATCCTACAACGTTGGCAATATCTTCGCGTGTAAGTGTTATTCCGATATAGCCATCTTTATCTGTGTCAAAATTTTTCTCCAAATATCGCAAAATTTCAGAAATACGTTGTTTTACATTTTTCTGAGCCATATTTACAATCACATCATCTGCAAATTTAAGATCATTTGCCATTTGAATTAATATAGCTTTCATAAAAGCAACATTATTATTTATACTCTCTGCAAGATGAGATTTTGGAATAAAGCAAACTTCCATATCATTAAGTGCAATAGCGCTTAAATTAGTTCTCTCTTGAGTAATTACAGAACGTTGTCCTAAGATTTCTCCTTTTGTGGCAATCTTTACAATATGGCTTTTACCGTTATCGCTCCTTTTGGACAATTTGGACACCCCATTACGTATACAAAAGACACCATTAAGTTTTTCATCTTCTTGAAAAAGGGATTCGCCTTTCTTCACATATTTAGTAACTTTACTATCTGAAATTCGTTTTAATTCTTCTTTACTTAATGCTTTAAGAGCGTTAAATTGCCTTATAATACAGTTTTCGCAACGAGCTTCGTGATGATCTCCCATTCTTTTAAATTAATTAGCTAAAGATAACAGAAGTATATACCATCGCCAAAAGAATTAGATAAATATAATATTGCGGTATTTATATAACAACTTCGACATATCACCCTTCTCATAAGGTGACAAAAGTCATATTTTAAAAACTTATATTGAACCACATTTGTATCAGGTATAATAAACGCCACGGCGTTTGAGCAAATTAAATAACTATGTCAACTTGTTTCCATTGTGGTGATGAGTGTAGGATCTCTATAATCTCACATCGTGACAAATCTTTTTGTTGTTACGGGTGTAAGACTGTTTTTGATATTCTTAATGATAATAATCTCTTGTATTATTACGACTTAGGGCACACACCTGGCACATCTCCTATTCAACAAGAAGGGAAGTTCGATTTTCTAAACAACAAGCAAATTGCAACTAAGCTTTTAGAATTTGATGAGCAAGGAACGCAAGTGGTCTCATTATTAATCCCGACGATACATTGCAGTTCTTGTATTTGGGTGCTGGAAAATTTAAACAAGCTCAATCCAGCAGTAAAAATAGCTCAAGTTAATTTTCCAAAAAAGACGGTTAGAATTACATTTTCTTCAGAATCATTAAGCCTTCAAAACCTTGTTATTCTTTTATCAAGGATAGGTTATGAGCCCTATATTTCTCTAAATGATGTAACTGAAAAGAAAACAAAAATAGACAGAAGTCTTATCTATAAATTAGGTGTTGCAGGGTTTGCTTTTGGCAATATTATGTTCCTCTCATTTCCTGAGTATTTTGAAGTTAATGAGTTCTGGCTTGAAAAATTCAAACATATTTTTCGATGGCTAATGTTTGCATTTGCAGTTCCTGTAGCATTCTATTCTGGTCGTGATTATTTCGTTTCGGCATACAAAGGGTTGCGTTCTAAAATATTAAATATTGACGTGCCGATTGCTATTGGTATTTCGGTGTTATTTATTCGCTCTACAGTTGAAATTGTTATGGATTGGGGAACTGGATTTTTTGACAGTATGGCTGGACTTGTTTTTTTCCTACTATTAGGTAAATTCTTTCAACAAAAAACATATGCGTTCTTATCTTTTGAACGTGATTACAAGTCCTATTTTCCTATTGCTGTAACACGCCTAACGAAGATATCAGATTCGGAAATTTCCGAAGAGCAAACGCAAGTCTACGAGTTAAAAAAAGGAGATAAAATTTTAATTCGTAGTAACGAATTATTACCTGTAGATGCCATTCTTATTAAAGGAAATGCTTTAATAGATTATAGTTTTGTAACAGGAGAAGCAGAACCAGTTATAAAGACATTTGGTGATCAACTTTTTGCAGGTGGCCGACAACAGGCTGGTTCAATTGAAGTTGAAGTTTTAAAATCTATTAACCAAAGCTACCTAACACAATTATGGTCTAACGAAGTATTTAGCAAGAATAAGCAAAGTACTTTTGAATCTCTTACAGATAGCATTAGTAGACGTTTTACAATAAGCCTTTTAATCATTGCATTTATGGCGACGATAGTGTGGTTATTTATTGACGCATCTATTTCTTTAAATGTATTTACGGCAGTTCTCATCGTAGCCTGTCCTTGTGCTATATCACTGGCAGCACCATTCACATTAGGTAATTTACTTCGCATTTTTGGGCGACATAAACTGTATATGAAAGACAGCTCAGTGATCGAGCAGCTCGCTCATATTGATACTGTAGTTTTTGATAAAACAGGAACACTAACGACAAGCTCAAAAAATACCATCGTTTATAAAGGTATCGCCTTAACTGACGAAGAAGAAGTATTACTAACCAGTACACTCAGAGCTTCAAATCATCCATTGAGCAGATCATTATATGCCATCCTAAATAGAAACAATATACGTACACTAGATGATTTTAAGGAAGAAGTAGGGCAAGGCATTACAGGTGTGATTAATCATCATCATATCAAAGTAGGTTCTCACGGGTTTGTAGGTTCTTTACAAAAAGTGACTCACGAACAAGCACATCAACGTACTGCTGTCCACATAAGTACAGATAATGAATATAAAGGTTGTTATGTTTTCTATAATGAATACCGAGAAGGAGTAAAACAGGTCTTTGATAGTTTAAAAACTACAACTAAAATTGTTATTCTATCTGGAGATAACGATGGTGAAAAAGAACATTTAGCAACCCTACTTCCAAAAAACACCACACTGCTTTTCAAGCAAAAGCCAGAAGATAAGCTTAATTATATTAAACAACTGCAAGAAAGAGGAAGTAATGTATTAATGATAGGTGACGGTCTTAACGATGCAGGTGCACTCGCGCAGAGTAATGTTGGAATATCTATATCAGAAAACGTAAACGTATTCTCTCCTGCTTGTGATGGGATTTTAGATGCTTCTAGATTTCAAGACATCACAACTTTTTTATCGCTTTCACGAAAGGGAATCAAAGTTATTAAATATGCCTTTGTATTCTCATTATTTTATAATTTTATAGGGTTAAGCTTTGCTGTTACAGGAAACTTAGCGCCTGTCATTGCAGCGATTTTAATGCCGCTTAGTTCTATAAGTATAGTAGTCTTTACAACTATTACCACCTATTTTTTAGGACAAAAATTAAACTAGCATAAAATTATTTAACAAATGAAAAGTGTAATTATTCAATTATCTCAAAAGGCAAGAAAGTTGAAATTAAACTCTGTAAATTAAAAATGTATGGATTACTCAATACGGCAGTATCAATTTCTGATGCATAAAACAAACAGCCTTAAAATGCTGTCTCAAACAAACGATATGAGTAATAATTTAGTTCGTTTTGTTGCTATTCTAGGAAAGTATAACAAGGTGTAGTTAAACAAATTATATAAGGTGACAAAAGTCATCTTTTTTGAAAATCAGCAACAGTAAATTTGTTGTATAATTCAGGTAGGTATGAGTATTATTTATATGCTTTTAGCAATTAGCGTTGTCGTGGCGCTTGTTTTTTTTGCAGCGTTTATTTTCTCTGTAAAAAAGGGGCAATACGATGATACCTACACGCCGTCTGTACGTATGCTTTTTGAAGATGAAATCGTAAAAGAAGACAAGATACAAGAAGTTGAAAAAACAAAAAACCCAATCATAAAAAACCAACTTAACTAACTATGGAATTACAAAAGTTCTACTACGATAACAAAATCGTAAGAAAATTCATCGTCGCTACAATGTTTTGGGGTATTATAGGTATGAGTATTGGCTTATTGCTAGCCTTTATGTTTTTATTCCCAAACCTCACAGACGGTATATCTTGGTTGAGTTTTGGTCGTCTTAGGCCATTACATACCAATGCGGTAATATTTGCATTTGTAGGGAATGCAATTTTTGCTGGAGTGTATTACTCAACACAACGACTGCTTAAAGCGCGTATGTGGAAAGATTGGTTAAGTAACCTAAACTTTTGGGGATGGCAAGCCATTATTGTGGGTGCGGCAATTACACTCCCCTTAGGTTACACTTCTTCAAAAGAGTATGCAGAATTAGAATGGCCTTTTGACATTGCAATAGCACTGATTTGGGTGTCTTTTGGTGCAAACTTAATTGGTGCAATTCTTAAAAGAAGACAACGTCATTTATATGTAGCTATTTGGTTTTATCTTGCCACATTTGTCACTGTAGCTGTCTTGCATATTGTAAATAGTATGGCAATTCCTGTTGCTGTGCTAAAGAGCTATTCAATGTATGCTGGTGTACAAGATGCACTGGTACAATGGTGGTATGGTCATAATGCGGTAGCATTTTTCTTAACCACTCCTTTTTTAGGATTGATGTATTACTTTGTGCCAAAAGCAGCAAACAGACCTATATATTCATATAGACTATCTATTGTTCACTTCTGGTCATTGATTTTCATATACATTTGGGCAGGGCCACATCACTTATTATATTCTACTTTACCAGACTGGGCACAAAACTTAGGTGTTGCTTTTTCTATAATGCTTTTAGCTCCTTCTTGGGGAGGAATGATTAATGGCCTATTAACCTTACGTGGCGCTTGGGACAAAGTACGCACAGACCCTGTTTTAAAATTTATGGTGGTTGCTATTACAGGTTATGGTATGGCTACTTTTGAAGGCCCTATGCTATCGCTTAAAAATGTAAATGCAATTGCACACTTTAGTGATTGGGTAATTGCTCACGTACACGTAGGTGCACTTGCTTGGAATGGTTTCTTAACTTTTGGTATGATATACTGGATGGTTCCTAAATTATTCAAGACAAAACTATGGTCTATAAAGCTGGCTAATGTTCATTTCTGGGTAGGAACATTAGGTATCATATTGTACGCATTACCAATGTATGTTGCTGGATTTGTACAGGCTTCTATGTGGAAACAATTCAACCCAGACGGGACATTAACCTACGGCAACTTTTTAGAAACTGTAAGTGCGATTATCCCAATGTACTGGATGCGTGCCATAGGCGGTAGTATGTTTATTGTGGGCGCATTAATAGGTGTCTACAACATTATTATGACAGCACGTGATGGCAGCAAAGTTACTGATGAGCTTGCAGAGGCTGCTCCACTTCAACAAGTAACAAAAAAACGCACAAAAAAAGAAGGATACCATACGTGGTTAGAAAGACGTCCTGTGAGGTTAACTCTATTTGCTACAATAGTTATCTTAATTGGAGGCATTGTACAAATTGTTCCTTCTTTAATTGTTGATGATTATGTGCCTATTATTTCTAGTGTAAAACCATACACTCCACTTGAACTAGAAGGTCGTGATATCTATATAAGAGAAGGATGTGTTTCCTGTCACTCACAAATGGTACGTCCATTTAGAAGTGAAGTAGAACGTTATGGTGAGTATTCTAAAGCAGGAGAATATGTGTACGATCATCCATTCTTATGGGGAAGTAAACGTACAGGGCCAGATCTTATGCGTATAGGAGGAAAATACAGTGATAACTGGCACTTAAATCACTTCTATGACCCACAGAGTACATCTTCTGGTTCTATAATGCCTAGTTACAAATGGCTTATTAATAATAAACTTGATAAGGGAGATACAGAAGATAAGATGAATGCTATGGTTACATTAGGTGTTCCTTATACAGAAAAAGATATTGCTAATGCACAAAAATGGATGGATGAACAGGGAACTCAAATAGAGAAAAACCTATACAACGATCCAGATTTTGCAAAAATCTATGAAGCAAATAAAAAATATGCTGAAGAAAATGGAGAAGAATTCATAGAGATGCGCAATCGTGAAATTACAGCTATTATAGCATACCTACAGCGATTAGGAACAGACATAAAAATAAAAAATGCAAATGACCCTATTGTTAACGAAAACTAATAAGACTATGTTGAAATATATAAAAGGAAACCTAGAGAACATAGATGGAGTTGAGATGTATCCTATAATCTCATTATTAATATTCTTTGTCTTTTTTGCAACGCTATTCTGGTGGGTATTCACAGCAAAAAAAACCCACTTTACTGAAGTAAGTAATATCCCATTTGATGATGATACGGTAACCATTAAGGACATTGAATTATGAGAACAATAGTATCATTTATACGTATTATAGGTTTCGCTATTTTTGGATATTTCTTCTTAAATTGGGTAGGAATTACTGGTGAGGCTTCAGTATTTGAAACACAACCTTGGCTTTGGATTATCTATGGCTTTCTTGTGTTGTTTCATATTTTTGCAGAAGTTTGTGTCGCTGTACTACAAGCTGTTCTATTTAAAACACTATCTAAAGAAAAACAAGAAAGTTATCTAGCAAAAGAAGTCCTTAGAAAAGAAAATCAATTCAAATGGTTTCGCGAAACGTATCAGAAAGCATTAGCTAGTAAATCTATTGAAGAAGAGCACGAAATCATACTTGACCATAACTATGATGGTATAAAAGAGTTAGACAATGATCTTCCGCCGTGGTGGAAATATTGTTTCTACGCCACTATAATTTTTGCAGTAGTTTATATGGTTCGGTTTGAAGTCTATAACGACTACAATCAAGATGAAGAATATAAAATGGCAGTTGCTGAAGCTAAAATTGAGATTGAAGAGTGGAAAAAAACTGCTAAAGATTTATTAGATGCAAATACAGTAACACTACTTACAGATGCATCAGATTTAAAAGCTGGACAGAATATATTTACTAACAATTGTGTCGCCTGTCACAAGGCTGATGGTGGGGGTGGTATTGGACCAAATCTTACCGATAGATATTGGATTTTAGGAGGAGGTGTCAAAAATGTATTCAACACTATTTCTGAAGGAGGGCGTGATGGAAAAGGGATGATTGCTTGGAAAAACGATCTTAAACCACTAGAAATGGCGCAAGTTTCTAGTTATATACTGAGTTTTCAAGGCACAACCTCAGCAGAACCCAAAGAACCAGAAGGGGAAATTTGGATAGATCCAGACAATCCAATTCAAGAGTAAACAGAAAAAGTAATAGACAGTACAACTGTTATAGAAGTTATTAAAGAAAAGTAATCGAGTATAATATAAATAATAATGCTTAAAGAAATTATTGAAAAATTAGAGGTAAGTGACCAACCAGTTATCAAGGTAATCTATAAAAGTGAAAGCACAAAAATTATTGCTATTGGCCTTAAAAAAGGAGCTGTTCTTGCTGAACACACAGCACCGAGTAAAACACAACTTATTGTTTTAAAAGGCGAGATAGATTTTAATACTGCTACTGAAAGTAGACGTTATGAATGCTTTGAAACTTATAATATCCCACTAGATGTTAAACATTCGGTTGTTGCAGTTCAAGATGCAATGTTTTTACTATTGCTATCATAATATGAAAGATATAAACAATAGAGAAGACATTGAGTTACTAGTAAATAAATTTTATAAAAAAGTTAAAGTTGATGAAACTATAGGATATATATTTAATGAAATCGCAAATATAAATTGGGATAAGCACTTACCAAAAATGTATGATTTCTGGGAAACGGTATTACTAGGAAAAATGAGTTTTAAGGGTAATCCAATGTTAACTCATATTAAGCTTAGTAAGAAAACTAATATTAATAAAATACATTTTAATTGTTGGTTAAAACTTTGGATAGAAACAATTAACAACCATTTTAAAGGAAAAATTGCAGATAATGCAAAGCAACGAGGTCAGAACATTACAGGTTTAATGCTATATAAAATTAATAATATTTAATACCCGATATTTTATTTCAGAGTTTATAAGCGATAATGGCAGAACAAGGTCAAGATAATTTTAGAGATACCATTGGAACTCTTGGAGAAGATGGCAAACGTGCTTGGATATTCCCTAAAAAACCAGATGGTAAATGGTACGAGTATCGCAAGTATGTGAGTTATGTATTATTAGTTTTCCTCTTTTTTGCACCGTTCATTAAAATAGGTGGCAACCAATTTTTAATGTTTAACGTACTAGAGCGTCGTTTTAATATTTTCGGTTTTCCTTTTTGGCCACAAGACTTACACTTGTTTGTTGTAATAATGCTTTTAGGTATCGTATTTGTGATTTTATTTACGGTCGCTTTTGGCCGTTTATTTTGTGGTTGGGTATGCCCACAAACTATTTTTATGGAAATGGTTTTCCGTCGGATTGAATATTGGATAGATGGGGATCGTGGTAAGCAAATACGTTTAAAAAAAATGCACTGGAATGCTGAAAAAATTAAAAAAAGAGTACTCAAGTGGGTCATCTTTTTTATCATTTCATTTCTTATTGCAAATGTATTTCTAGCCTACCTCATTGGGAGTGACCAGTTAATACGCTATATAGCAGGTGGCCCATTTAAAAATGTTAATACATTAATATCTCTACTCATATTTACAGGCGTGTTTTATTTTGTATTTGCTTGGTTTAGAGAGCAAGTGTGTATCATTGCTTGTCCATATGGAAGATTACAAGGTGTGTTACTTGATAACAAATCTATAGTTGTGGCATACGACCATAAACTTGGTGAGAAAGAAGCTGGTCGTGCAAAATTCAAAAAAAATGAAGACCGACCTACAACAGGTAAGGGTGATTGCATCGATTGTTTTGCCTGTGTACACGTTTGCCCTACGGGGATTGATATACGTAACGGCACGCAATTAGAATGTGTGAACTGTACGGCTTGCATAGACGCCTGCGACCATATGATGGAAGCGGTAGGACTTCCTAAAGGGTTAATACGCTATGCCAGTGAAGATAATATTGAAAAGAAAGAAAAATTTAAGTTTACACCACGTTTAAAAGGATACGTTTCTGTTTTGTGTATTCTTACTGCAGTATTAATTGGGATGCTCTTTTTGCGTAACGATATTGAAGCAAATATTCTAAGATTACCCGGCCAATTATATGAACATAAAGATGGTAATATGATTAGTAATGTATACACTTTCAAATTGGTTAATAAAACAGTAGATGATATTGAGAATGTCCATTTTGAACTGTTGTCACACAAAGGAACTATAAAGCGGATCTCTCAAGATAATTTTAAGGTAAATAGGCAAGGACTGGCAGAAGGCACTTTATTTATAGAAGTAAATGTAAGTGCATTGAGCGGAGATAAAGACCGCCTAGAAATAGGAATTTATAGTGGTGACGATTTAATCGAAACAACCACAACTGCCTTTTTAGGACCAAGAAGTTATAAATAAAATTACGCTAAATTTTAAATCAAACGACGTCGGAATACGAACTCTTAAAACAAAATTGATGATTGAGCAGTTAGAAAAGAATATAGAAACCATTAAAACGGAATAGTTATGAAATGGAATTGGGGAACAGGTATTGTAGTGGGAATGATTGCTTTTGTGAGCTTCATTATGTATATGGTTATCACGATGAGCACTAACGAAAAATATAGTCACGATTTAGTGACTGAAGAATATTACGCTAAAGAAATGGCATATCAAACGGAGATTGATGCAGAAACAAATACTAATAACCTCAAAGAAAACATTGAAGGTAACAAAACACACGATGGTTGGTTACTCAGTTTCCCAAAGGAATTAGAGGCTTCAAAAATTAAAGGAAAAGTGTTCCTATATCGACCGTCTAATCAGCAACTGGATTTTGACTTTCCTATAGTCCTTTCCGGATCTAATTTGCTCATACCTGACAAAGAGCTGATGGATGGTCGTTGGAACATAACTATAGAATTCACATACAACAATGAAGATTATTTATATAAAAAAGCAATTGTTTATTAATGCTATACTCCGCACTCATATTTGGGTTGTTAGGTAGTTTTCACTGTGTCGGAATGTGCGGACCTATTGCGTTTTTATTACCTGTAGATCGTAAAAATTCAGCCAAACGTGTGCTACAATTAATAAGCTACCATTTAGGTCGCATATTTACATATTCACTATTAGGTTTAGTATTTGGTATCGTTGGTAAAAGCCTAAATCTCTTTGGGATGCAACAACAGTTATGTATTGGTATTGGTATACTAATGATCACTGCTATATTAATACCAACAAAGTTATTTAACCGCTACAATTTTTCGAAACCTATGTATAAAACTGTGGGTAAAGTAAAAAACGCAATGGGAGCTGAACTTAAAAAGAAAAATTCTGGTACATTTTTTATCATAGGTTTTCTTAATGGATTATTGCCTTGTGGATTAGTCTATATGGCAATATTTGGTGCACTTGCAACTGGAGGTGCATGGGAAGGTAGTTTGTATATGTTCATTTTTGGGCTTGGTACAATACCACTTATGACCATTGCTATTTACATAGGGAATTTCATAACAGGTAAGGTAAAACAACGCATTCTAAAAGTAATCCCTGTATTCGTAGTCATTGTTGGAATACTATTTATACTAAGAGGTTTGGGGCTAGGTATACCTTATATTTCACCCTCAGAAATGATAGCTGTTGAGCAAATATCTGCAAAACACGGCTGTCACTAACTATGATGAAAAGTCTAACAATAATAACTTTAGTAAACTAGGGAATGGGAGTTATTCTTATTGGTGTATTTGCTCTAGTTGTTTATAATATGGCAAATAGCAATAAAAAAACGATGATAAAATAGATGTAAAATAGAAGGTAATAAAAAAAGAAAGCTTAGTTTGATTTCCTTTTTTAATCAAGTTAGTAATTTATCTAAACCGTCATAGAAAACAGTTGTGTTTTAGGCTTTTTACGTTGCAAACGCAAATCAAATGGAAGGCAGACATTTCGAACAAAGGGACGACCTTTTTCTGTCACAATTATTTTTTTAGAACCTATCTCAATGAGCCCATCGTTTTCAAGTTCCTTTATTTTTATTAATACACCTTGAAGCTCTGTGAAAAATAGATCATCATCTGTCCAAGAAGTTTCAAACGTACACATCAGGTTTAAAATATGTTTTCGTATTATTAAATCTTCTTGAGTTAATATATGTCCTCTAAATACAGGTAATATATTATCATTTACAAGGTTTTGATATGTTTCCAAATTCTTTACATTCTGAACAAAACTATACCAACTATCACTTATGGCTGAAACACCAAGACCAATCATTACTTGTGTTTTACTTGAATTATAACCCATAAAGTTTCGATGTAAACTACCATTCTGTTGGGCTACATATAGGTTATCTGTTTTTAACGCAAAGTGATCCATTCCTATCTCTACATAGCCAGCATTTACCAGCATTTCCTTTCCTATCTCATATTGCAAGCGTTTTTGATTTGCAGTTGGGAGATTCTGTTCTTTAAAACCTCGCTGTCCGTTCCCTTTCATCCACGGTACGTGTGCATAGCTATAAAATGCAATACGATCCGGATATAATGTAATCGTCTTATTAATTGTATTAATGACATCATCTTGTGTCTGAAAAGGCAGACCATAGATAATATCGTGTCCTACTGAAGCATAGTTTTCTGCTCTTGCTTCTGTAGTTGCTCTTAATACATTTTCATAAGGTTGCACACGATTTATTGCTTTTTGAACAATATCATTATAATCTTGCACACCATAACATACGCGATTAAAACCTTGGTCAGAAAGTGTCTTAAGGTGTTCTTTTGTTGTATTGTTTGGATGACCTTCAAAACTTAATTCACAATTTTTAGCTTTGAGAGCTACGGTAAAAATACCGCTTAATAATAGCCTTAAATTTTCCGAAGAAAAGAACGTGGGTGTTCCACCACCTAAATGTAATTGCTGGATTTTTGGTTTTTCTTTAAACAATTCATAATACATTATAAATTCTTTAATTACAGATTTAATATAGGGCATTTCTACATCGTGATTCTTAGTAATACGCTTGTTACACCCGCAAAATGTACACATACTCTCGCAAAATGGCAAGTGTATATATAAACTTATACCTTTGCTAGTATTACTTTCATGAAAGCTTTTTTGCAAGGTTTCTTTCCAAGCTCTTAACGAAAAAGATTCTTGATCCCAATAAGGTACTGTGGGATAACTTGTATAGCGTGGACCTACTACGTTATATTTTGATATGAGAGTACTCATAGTTTTATTGTTTATTTCAAAACTACACAAACAGGTGTAGTTAAAAGATGATTTTTGTCAGCTTTATTAGAAAGCAAATTATACTAATGAATAAGTTGATTAAAAGTCTTTTTTTCTAGATTTTCTATAAATATTTAACACCGGTAAAATCACCCAAAGGGATAAAACTGATATCGATAATACAAGCCCAAAACCTGTTCCAAAAAATTTCTGAAAAACTGCGCCTGTATACCCCAATAATGCCGAAATATCTAGCTTCAATAGAATTAAAATACGTGATAAATCAATGGGATTGAACATGGTAGTGCCTATCGATAAAGTATCAAGCGGATAAGATTCTAATAGAATAAGTGACATTAAAAACAAGCCATCATAAATTACAGCCATAAACAGCCAAAGTAGAATGGCATAACTAAAGCCCTTAATCTTATTCTCATTATAAAGAGCAATATTAAAGGCGAGTGCTGTAAATATGAGCGTTAAAAAAGCACCTGTAACGAGTAATAGTAAAAAGTCCCATATCTCATTAGATTGAAATAGACCATAAAGCGCAAAGGGAATTCCTAGTCCTATAATAAGACTCATCGAAAGTGATAATGCCACACCGAGATACTGCCCAATAAAAATAGAAGAGCGCTTCACGGGCTGAGCAAGTAACAACTCTGTAAATTCCTTAGAATTGTAATAGTACATTACCCCAAAGATGGTTCCTATGAGTGGCACTAAGGTGATAATGATGTTCATTAGAGTAATTACAGCTTTAGAGAGATCGTTATTCAAAAAAAGCAATACACAACCCAGCAATAGATAAAACAGCAAGTAGACGTAACTCCATCTACTGCGTATTAAATCAAAAAAACTGTATTTTAATATTTTAAGCATCTTCGTAGGTTAAAAGGTTAGCAATAGCACGTTCAAAATTAGACTCTTTTGTTTGTGTTTTAAGTGCGTCTATATTTCCTTTAAAATATACTTTACCTTCAAGTAAAAAAACAATTTCGTCTGCCACCTCTTCTACAAAACTCATAATGTGAGATGTGATTAGAATGATCTTCCCTTTAGCTTTTTCTACAGCAATGAGTTCTTTCAAATGAATCAATGCAATGGGATCTAAACCCGAAGTCGGCTCGTCTAGTATAATAATTGGACTATCAAACATTAAAGTCAATACCAAGTTTACTTTTTGCTTAGTACCACCAGAGAGGTGACTCAGTTTTTTAGATAAAAATGGTTCTAGTTTGAACAAGGATATAAGTTTTTTATCTTCACCTGGACGGTTACGCAAATCCTTAATCATAGATATAAGTTCCTTTACGGTAAGGTTTGCCGGAAAGTTTGCGATTTGAGGTAGATAATCTATTTGATCTCTGTATTTCCAGTTTCTCTTTATAGACACATCTTCCACAAGTAATTTACCTTTATCTGGAATCACCATACCTAAAATAGCCTTAATTAAAGTCGTTTTACCAGAACCGTTTGGTCCTAAGATGGCAAATATTCCTTTTGAGGTGATGTCTAAATCTACTCCTTTGAGCACTTTGTTTTTCCCAAATCTTTTATATAATTGTTCTATTTTAATCATTAGTACCGTTTCATTTTTGGAGTCATATCCTGTAAATTATCTGGTGTAAATACTGGTGATACCTTTTCTGAAAAATCAATAATATCAATAAATAGACTTCGCATTAGTATAATTGTTTCTGGCGTCCTATTGACTATATACGAAAATAGTTTTACAGGTCTGTAAGGGACATCACCTAAACCGTCTTTATCAAGATCATATCCTGTGTAGCTACTCCAGTAATTATGCTGAAACACATTATCATTTATTTTACTGTTATAGGATATATCAAAAGAGTTATAAAGAAAATTATTCTTTTCAAATGTATTAGCATAACAAGCACCAAGTACTTTAATGGCATAACCATTACGTATAAAATTGTTATTTGAATACACAATTCTGTTAGAGCCTTCTACTTTAATAGCAACGGTATTTTCTTCAAATACGTTACCTCTAATCTCGGCATCGTTTATTTCTTTTAATAGCAATCCAAAAGCAGCTGTGCCCCAGTTTTTTCTGAAGGTATTGTTAACCATTTTAATGCGTTTTGAGAACATTACTGCCACACCTGCACCATTATTTTCGAAGATATTATTAGTATATAAATCATCATTAGAGAACATAAAATGTAAACCATAGCGCAGGTTATTTATACTTGTGTTTTCATTAATAGTAATATTATCTGAAAACTCTAAGTAGATACCATCACGCACTTTTTGTATAATATTCCGTTCTACCACTACATTTTTTGAATACCAAAGTTGAATGCCATTGCCAGAATTGTATTCGTCTTGTGCATCACCTATCACCTTATTATGATAGATTTTACCGTTGTTTGATTTTTCAATATAAATACCAAAAAACAATTTTTCTAATACCACATTTTGTATCAAGAAATTTTCACTTCTCACTACACGTATTGCCGCGTGGTCACTAGTGTAACTTGTCCCTACATTAATAATAAACAAACCATCAATTGTCACATTATCTGAAACAATACGTATGATTTCACCCTGATCTTCACCATCTATTACAGGATAATTTTCGCCTTTAATGATGAGTGGTTTATCAACTACGATATTATACTCTTTATACGTTCCTTTTTTTACTAAAATAGTATCGCCAGCCTGAGCCAACGCAATAGCATCTTTTAGAGAACTTATATTACAAGAGATGCATACGGTTATCGTTTCCGCGAAAGCGAACTGCGTCAGAAAAATAGTGATAATGACTATCCATTTATATAAAACGGTCCCTTTCAATGTTTGTTTTTTGGTTTATCTATTTAAATATGTTTTGAGTGCTTCCCAAGTATATAATTTTCCGCCTTTTTCTGCCTGTACTTTTTCTGCGCTTTCTTTTGTTTTAAAAGCTGTAAGATTAGCGCCCATTGGGCTAGGTAATTTTTCACATATTAAAAATTTTGCTTCTTGTGTGCTTATAAATTCCGTAGGTGCTTCATAATAATTAGTAAGCAGATTTGCTATGGGAAGTTCACTATTTTCTGCAATATAATTGACCATACACTCCGTTGCATCAAATTTGAATACTTTACCTGTATCGGTAACTAATTCTGAAGCGTGTATTTGGTCAACGATCGTCATTTTACAAAAATAGCAACCATCATTTCCATAGTCTATGGGCTTAGGGCCTTTGCTACAACCGCTAAATAAAAGCAATGCGATAGCTATAAAAGATATTTTACTTAGTGCTTTCATTGGTTTGTTTTTTTAGAACGTTTCCCTACAAAGTAGGCAATGAGTGTCAAGAGCATCCCTAGACCCATTAAATAACCCCCTAATCGAGGGTACGAATACGCATCAAAATTTAATAATTTTTGATGTCCTAATAATGGTGGCTTATAACTCATAGGCGTACCATCTAGGTTTTGCAATTTCATTATAGCATTAGGGTCTAGATGAGTCCCATAATCAATCATCCAAGCATTAAAATCGTACATTCCTAACGTACCTAATACGGTCATAACAATTAACCAACCCAAAAACCAATGATAACTTACTTTGCCAAAAAGCCCTAATAAACCGATAATAAAACCTAGTACTACCATGGAACCAATCACTATTGGAAAAACACTAAACTCCCACATATCTTCTGGTTTAGGAATGATTTTCATTCCTATATAGTGATTGAGTCCATCAATATTTTGTATATCAAATTCGTTCATTCCCTGAATACCATCTATGTAGATGTCCATACCTAATGGTTCAGGATATTGTGGAGCACCCAGCATAATGTTCCACAACGGAAACTTAAACAGGCCTAATAATAGTAAAGAGCCAATAATCATTAATAATGCTGACTTTTTCATTATTCATTTTTAAATAAAAGTTATAAAAAAAGACGGGACAGTTGATCAACTCCCGTCCTTAGTATTAGAATCAATAACATTAATCATTGGGATTCTAAAACTTTTAATTTTTAGTCTCCACCGAGAGACCAGCTGAGTTCTATGTCAGAATTTGCTGGTGAAACTCTAACATAACCTTGCATTTCTTGGTGCAATGCACTACAGAAGTCTGTACAGTAAAATGGCCATACACCTACTTTCTTAGGTTCCCATAACGAACTTTTAGTTTGTCCAGGCATTATGAGAAGTTCTGAAGTATTCTGACCTATCATTGCGAATCCGTGCGGTACATCAAAATCTTGCTCGTGGTTTGTAATGTGGAAATATACTTTATCACCCACTTTTACACCTTCTATATTATCTGGCGTGAAGTGACTACGTATTGTAGACATATAAATATGTACTTCTTTTCCTTTACGTTCAACTCTAGCCTGATCTGGACTCGTCACTGCATATGGGTGCTTGTTTTCATCTAGTCTATAGATTTTTTTAGATTTTGGCGCTAATAATTCAGCAGGTATACCAGCAGCATAATGTGGTTCACCGTGCGTAGGGAAATCATATAGAAGTTCCATTTTTTCACCAGAGATATCATAGATCTGTGCTGAGTGTTCCATCTCTGGACCTACAGGTAGGTATCTATCTTTAGTTATTTTATTCAAGGCCACTAAATATTTACCAAAAGGTTTTCTCGAATTACCTCCAGGAATCATAAGATGCCCAACAGAGTAATAGGTAGGTTTCCTATCTATAACCTCCCAAGTTCCCAGCTTCCATTTTACTACCTCAGAAGAGATGAAAAATGTAGTATATGCATTTCCTTTACCATCAAACTCTGTGTGAAGTGGTCCTAAACCACCACTTTTAACAGTTCCAGCAAGTACATCTTCAAATTTCAAAATAGGAATACCGTATGCTTCACCATCAAACTTCTTACCTTCGATAGCAGCTATCATATTGTCAAAAGAGTGTACTGTAAGGTCTGCAGAAAGTTTACCATTACCAATAATATATTGTCCTGATGGATCGACATCACAACCGTGAGGTGATTTAGGCGTAGGCAGAAAGAATACAGCACCAGGGATATCAAGTGGGTTTACCGTAAGCACTTCTTTTTTCATCGTACTTGTCGCCATATGTGTAGTCTCATCATATACGTTATGCACATAATTTGCGGGTACTTTAGTACCACCACCTTGGTTAACATACTCTTCAACTATCTTCCAGTTTATTGCTGCAATAAAATCCTTATCATTTTGAGAAGAATTCACTTCCTGTAAACTATTAGCTTCCTCAGTATTGTAAGTAGTAAAGAAGAACCAACCATGTGATTTTCCGCGTCCTGGGTGCGAAAGATCGTAGTTGAAACCTGGCATGATTATTTGGAATTTAATATCCATATGCCCGTGTTTTGGATCAACGCTTATAAAAGATAACGCTCCTTGAAAGTTTCCTTTATATTCATTGATGGGCATATCACGTTGTGGAATAGGTACTGAAAACCGAGTACCTGCTACTACATATTCAGAATTTTCAGTAACAAAAGAAGAACTGTGATTACCAGCACTATTAGGAATTTCTATAATTTCTTCTGTCTCGAAAGTTGTTAAACTTATACGCGCAATCCTAGGTGTATTGTTTCCGTTTATAAAAATCCAGCGTCCGTCTAGTTCTCCATTAGTTTGTGAAATATCTGGATGGTGAGAGTCATCCCAAGGAACGAAACCGTGAGAAGTCTCTAGCATAGGTTTTGTTTCTTCAGAATAGCCATAACCTGATGTTGGGAATTGTGAGAAGACAGGTATTTCTTTAAACATTCTACCTGACGGTAAGCCGTAAACAGTCAAGTTACCGCTATAACCGCCAGACATAAATGCATAGAATTCGTCGTGCTCACCAGGAGCTACGTATACTTTTTCTGCAGCACTAGAATTTAATGCGCCCCTCGATTTATTATTACCATTGTTATTACCACAACTTGTGAGGAGTATTACAGCTCCAAATAATGATAAAAGTTGAAATCTATATTTTTTCATTAGTTCTAAATTTAATTATTATACGAATTGTTATTGGTTTGATGTTGGTAGTATTACTTTGTCTACTACGTGAACAATGCCATTTCCCGCTTTAATGCTGGCTATTATTTTTGCTCCGCCTACATAGACATCTTCTCCTATTACTTCTACTGTTACATTTGTATCATCTGCTTGACCTATTTTTTTAAACTTCTTTAGAAAAGATTTGTCATAGTTACCCGCTGTAACGTGATGTTTTAAAATAGTAGCTAGCTGTTCTTTGTTTTCTGGTTTTAATAAGGTTTCTACAGTTCCTGGAGCTAATGCATCAAAAGCAGCATTAGTAGGTGCAAATACCATTAATGGTCCTGCATTAACAAGTACATTTTCTAAACCTGCTGCTTGTACTGCAGCTACTAGCGTTGTGTGGTCTGGTGACTTAATCGCTATTTGTAAAACATTTGGTGTAGAGCTTTCATCGTTGATAAAAGCTTGACCTTTCTGACTCTCTGAAGCAATATCTGTACTAGCTTGATTAGTGATTGCGTTTTGATTTACTTCGTTTTTACAACTGTATATAACAATAAGTAATACAACCGTAAAAAATACTTTAACTAAATGAATGGTTTTCATAATAATCTATTTTAGGGTTCGGAAATATTCTAAGATGTCGCGAGTTTGCTCCTCAGTTAAATTCTGATTTGCCATTGCAGCTCCATTAAACTCAACTAACAAGTCTTTTGCGCATTGATCTTCTTCAGTCATCAGTTTTGGATCAAGAATCATATTCATAACCCATTCTGGACTTCTACGTTTTAGTATACCTGTGGGATTAGGACCTATAAAACGTTTGTTTGTTTTATGACAAGCTGTACAATTAGTTTTGAAAATCTCAGCTCCTCTTGTTGCCATTTTATTGTCTATAGTAGGTTCAAGCTTTAGATTCTTGACTTTACCTACACCTTTATTGTCTAACGTTATTCGTTTAGACGCAGGCACTTCATTAGAGACAGGAGCCGCTACCTTTTTCTCTACTTTAGGTTTTTGAAATATTTGAATTTTATGTTTTTCTTTTTTTTCACCGCAACTTAATAAAAGGACTGCTGCCAAAAGGAGAGTTAATTTGATTATTGCATTCATTTGTTATGGTATTTATAGTTGTTAATAATAATCAATGATAGAAGTTTGATACTTCTTTAGTGAGACCAAAATTAAATGAGTAATCATTTATAAAAGATGATTTTTGTCATATTCCGGGGAATTTTTATTAAAAGTCCTCGTTTTGATTGTGTTATAATATGAATGCTCAGAAGTTTGAACAATTAATTCATCAATTTTTTGGTAATTCTTGGTATTCCAAAGGTTTTTCTCTATTAGAATATTTAATTTCCAATTATAGGTTATTATTAATTTGTAGGAGCTACTGCTTTTAACCAAGATTTAAGTTCTTGGAGTGTTAATGGTGTTATAAATTGCGATGATTTTAGTACAGGTGCTACTTCTTGGACATTACCAAAACCCAACTTCACTAACTGTACTCCTTAACCATTTATAGATTATAAACCCTTAAAATAAAGCCATTCTATTAATTTAGGGTGCTTTTTTATACCTTCGGTTTTAGTGGTTAGTCTTTTACCTAATAGTATTTTATATTAAAGGCATATCTTCTTCATTCTTAAGACAACTCCATGATTATGCATCATTAGATTTTTGTCAATATTGTCCAATATTTGTTGTTGTTATCATATTTGTTTGCAATTTGCAAACAAATAAGTATGGTTATGATATTAATTTTAAAGGAAGTCGTATTGCATAGTTCACTTTAGTTAGAGGGAACTTTAGTTAACTTTTCTAAAACCTTTAAAGAAACCAATGAGAAAGTCTAAAATCCATTTTAGAGTTAAAAACACAAACCACAAAATAGAGATGAAAATGTGCCAAAATACTTTAATGAAATTAACAAAGAGAATGATCACTATGTAGATCATTTGAAACGTAGCAGCATTTTTACCTCTAACTTGAATTCCTCCCATCTTGAAACTCGAATAATTCGGTTTTAAAATATTATAGGAACCTCGTTTATTTTTGAGGGAAGTACTAACTCCATTTTTTGAGATATTGAAATTAAAAGGACCACTATTGTATCTTCCAATAAATTGAAAGTTACCGTTTTGGAAACCCATTCTTGCTCCCTTAAATAATCGTTTGTGAAGACGAAGTCCGTGTTTGGTGTTTATGGTAGCACCAACTCCATCACTCTTAAATGTTTTTGTTGCAGAAACACCTCCTGTTCTTGAAACTCGGACATTTTCACCTCTATATTCTATTCTTTTTGAAGGGTTGTTTTTATCTTTTGAATTAGTGCTTGACATGAGTCAAAATTAAGAAATTAAAATAAAGAGATTGAGATGTTTGAATTTTGATTTCCCCTCCCCCTATTATTCAAAGTTGCAACACAATTTCTTCTTTTGACGATCCACTCGCCTTGGACGATATCCAATTCTCCTTCCTCAAAAACACTTAAGTAACGAATGCAAACTTCCTTTAATTGTGAAGGAAGTGGCTCGATGATCCCTTCTTTCTGACTTTTATGTTCAAATTCTGGATGTTCACCGATGAGTATAAGAATAGTTGCGGGTTTACGTGCGAGGATTTTCCGAAGAAAATTGAACATTGCAAACACGCAACTACCTTTGTTTAAGCCAAAACCAGCAATTTTTTATATACGGTGTTGGCGGTAGTTTTTATTTTTTCGGCAAGTACAATTTTATGTCTCCGCTTCCAAAAAGTACTTTATCCAAATGACCCATTTTTCTTCTGTCCGTTGTAATTAGATGCATATGTACATTGGAATCGT
>Ga0233427_10000058_pt1 | contig 149861 bp, 139 predicted proteins | sample SI_118_April2016_5_FD_179885 | JGI IMG/M metagenome (GOLD analysis project Ga0233427, IMG submission 179885) | Seawater microbial communities from Saanich Inlet, British Columbia, Canada - SI_118_April2016_100_MG | ecosystem: Environmental > Aquatic > Marine > Inlet | place: Canada: British...
GAGTGTGCTGGCGCCAGGCTTTAGTGCCGATCCCGCCAAATATGAGGCTACCGTATCTGCGCTGCGCTTGACCTTTCCGTATCTCTTTTTTATTTCCCTGGTTGCAATGGCGGGTGGAATTCTCAACACCCGGGAGCGTTTTGCAGCCCCTGCTGCAACCCCGATACTGCTGAATCTGTGCTTGATAGCCACAGTTTGGCTGGTGGTACCGCGTACGACGAATATCGCCATCGCGCTGGGTGGGGGCGTGCTTATAGCTGGCATTGTTCAACTCGCGTTCCAGTTTCCTTTCCTCTGGCAGGTGCGGCGAGTTCCCCGGCCGCGACTGCGCGCCACCACCCAAGATGAGCGGGTGGGTGGCGACGGGGTCAGCCAGGTATTTCGATTAATGCTTCCGGCTGTTTTTGGAGTGTCGATTGCGCAGATCAATCTGTTGGTAAATACGGTACTGGCTTCTTTTTTGGTGACGGGCAGTGTGTCCTGGCTTTACTATTCGGATCGGTTGATGGAGTTTCCGCTTGGGGTCTTTGGTATTGCCTTAGCTACGGTGATCCTTCCCACTTTGTCACGCCAGGTCGCCAGTTCAGAGCAAACGGCTTATAGCCAGACCCTTGACTGGGCGTTGCGTCTGGTTTTCCTGGTTGCGTTGCCCGCAACTGCTGCGCTGGCGATACTCGCTTTCCCGCTGATGGTGACGCTCTTTCACTATGGACAATTTTCTGCAACCGATGCATCCATGGCATCGAAGAGCCTGATCGCCTTCGCACTTGGGCTCACTGGGTTTATCTTGGTCAAGGTATTGGCACCTGGGTTTTACGCCCGCAAAGATACCCGTACCCCTGCGATTATCGGCGCGATTGCAATGATGGTTAATGCTTTGGCGGCTGTTTCTCTCGCTTTCACCTTAGGACATGTTGGCTTGGCGCTTGCCACCAGCCTCGCCGGGATCGTTAACGCGGCACTGCTTTATATCCGTTTAATATCTAAAACCGGATTTCAGCCTGGGGACGGGTGGCCGGCGTTCCTGGTCCGAGTGAGCCTGGCGACATTAATCATGTCGGCTCTGCTGGGGTTTGGGGTAGCGGGCGATTTGGCCTGGCTCTCCCACAGCGTGCCCAAACGCATTTTGTTGCTGGGGTTTTGGGTTATTGCCGGTGGCGGGGTTTATCTGGGCTCGCTTTACCTTCTTGGGCTAAAGGTGCACCGCTTCGTTGAGCGGCCTTAAAATGCAAACGCATTCGCTGGCGGACGTGGTCGCCCTGATCAGCCATCCTGGAGAGCCTAGAATATTTTCACTCTCCGAGGCCCGCGAATTACTGCCTGTTATCAGAAAACTTACCGCTTCTGCTTCGCGAGAACTGGATCCTTGCCAGCTGCGGATGCGGCGACTACTTGACTGTGACCCCCGGCTGGCTCCATTGGAGCTTGAATTTGAGACGATTATTCGCAAATGGGTAGAGCGGGTACAACGTTTAGGCGTGACGGTGTCTGGTTTATGGCAAATTGGGTTCGACACCGGCGAGGGCTACCTGTGTTGGCGCTACCCCGAGTTGCGTCTGGCATACTTTCGCGGATACGACGAAAGCTTAGATTCTCGCCGGCGGCTGTCAGAGGTGATTCAAGAATATCAACCCGATTGGGCGGTGTATTGAACAGGCAACAGGAATAACAATGATCCTGATTCGTGACCTATATAACATTCGTGCCTCGCACCGCCCGTCAGTGGTATCGATTGGTAACTACGATGGCGTACATCTGGGGCATGCACGCTTGATAAACGTTCTTCGGGAACAGGCCTGTCGGCTTGGGGCGAGCGCCACGATAATGACGTTTGAGCCTCATCCCCACGAGTTTTTCAGCCCGGAGAACGCTCCGCCTCGGCTCCTGCGCTGGCGAGACAAGATTGAGAAACTGGAGCGAGCCGGGGTTGATCAGATATTTTCGCTGCGTTTTGATCGCGAACTGGCCCAGACGTCGGCCGAAGATTTTGTCAGAAAATATCTCGTTGACGGCCTTGGGGTTCGCCATCTGGTTATTGGCGATGATTTTCGTTTTGGCCGTAAACGTACCGGCGATATTAATTTGCTGAGAACACTCGGCGAGGCGTGGGGCTTTACCATAAGCGCGGTAGAGACCTGTGAAGTGCAAGGACAAAGAGTTAGCAGTTCACGAGTGCGAAGCGCACTTGGCGACAATGATTTTGAGCTCGCTGCCAGGTTGCTCGGTTACCGGTACGCTATAGGCGGACGGGTGGCACACGGCGACAAGCGCGGCCGGACTATCGGATTTCCCACTGCGAATATCGTCCTGCGTTATGACAACGTGCCGGTTTGGGGGGTATATGCCGTGTTGGTCCATTCCCAGGGCCGGAGCCCTTTGCCGGGTATTGCTAACATCGGGACACGCCCGACCATTGGTGGGGAGCGGGTACTTCTGGAAACACATTTGTTTGATTTTGATGAATCACTCTATGCTGAGCGAATCCAGGTTGAATTTAAGACTAAGATCCGCCCGGAAAAGCGTTTTGAATCGATTGAGGCACTTAAAGCCCAGATTGCCAAGGACAGCGACACCGCACGATCATGGTTTACCCAAGCTAGCCAGACAGGCGAGTAGGGCTGCAGTGATTCCCAAGCTCACGAGTCAGTCGCTACGTTTTTTGCTCCTCGCGGTGATCATTGTGGCGTTGGACTGGCTCAGCAAGTACTGGGCGCAGGATGCATTAACACGGCACGGCCTCATACCGGTGTGGCCAGGGTTCAATCTGGTGCTGGTGCACAATCAAGGGGCAGCTTTTGGTTTTCTCCACCAAGCCAGTGGTTGGCAGACAATGTTATTTATAGTGGTGGGAATTTCAGTGGCCATTTACCTGGGTATTCGGCTTTGGATAGCCCGCGCCGATGAGTACCTGCTCAATATCGGTCTTAGCTGTATCCTCGGTGGTTCGATCGGTAACCTGATCGATCGGTTGAACTACGGATTTGTTGTTGATTTTCTGGATGTGTATGTGGATTCGTGGCATTGGCCCACATTCAATGTGGCCGACATCGCCATCAGTGTTGGAGCAGGAATAGTCATTGTTGATATTTTTGGATTATTCCGTCCCAGGGCAGAGAAGGCGCTTAATGACTGAGCGAAGGGCAATCGCTACAGGAGACCATGTCGAACTTCATTATCGGGTTCTGCTGGCAGACGACACCGAGGTTGAAAATTCCGGTGAGCAAGCTGTCAGCCTTATTGTGGGCAGTACCGACTTGCCAGAAGTGGTGGCCCAGGCATTAGTTGGCAAAAATTCCGGCGAACGGTTTCGAATTGAGATCAGTGGGTCGGATGGGGTATTTGGTGTCTACGATCCCCAGAATACCCAAGTGATTGCGCGGGAGAAGTTTAGCGAGCGGGTTCAGCCAGACCTTGGCGCCTTGGTTGAATTTGAGCTTCCCGATGGGGAGAGTATCGCCGGGCATGTTGTTGGGATCAGCGATGATGGCGTGTCGGTTGATTTTAATCATCCACTGATTGGGCGAGACTGCGTTTACGAGATTGCAATTGTTGCAACCGACAAGCGCAAAGACTGACCAGAGCGCTGATAACAATAAACATGACTGACTTTGTAATAAAACTTGCCAACCCCCGGGGATTTTGTGCCGGCGTTGATCGCGCAATCGAAATCGTCGAGCGGGCGCTGCAGAAATACGGTGCACCGGTGTATGTACGCCACGAGGTGGTGCACAACCGCTTCGTGGTCGATGGCCTTCGCTCAAAAGGTGCCATATTTGTTGAAGAGCTGGATGAGGTACCCGACGGTGCGAACCTGATTTTCAGTGCACACGGGGTATCGCGACAGGTGCAGAACAAAGCCAATGTTCGTGAATTGCAAGTTTTTGACGCAACCTGTCCGCTGGTGACCAAGGTCCACTCTGAGGTTGCCCGGTATGGTCACGAAGGCAAGACTGTTGTCCTTGTGGGGCATGAAGGACACCCGGAAGTAGAGGGGACAATGGGCCAGGCCGTGGGACCGGTCTTTTTAGTCGAGACTCTGGCGGATGTCGCAGCGCTTAAGATCCCGTCGAACGTACAATTGGCTTATGTTACTCAGACCACCCTGTCTGTCGACGATACGGCAAGGATTATCAAAGCACTGCGCCGGCGGTTCCCTGGGATTGAGGGCCCACGTCGCAATGATATCTGTTATGCCACGCAAAATCGCCAGGACTCAGTCAGGAAATTGGCTCAAACCTGCGATGTGGTCCTGGTGGTCGGATCTCACAACAGCTCAAACTCAAACCGTTTGCGCGAGCTTGCCGAAGAGGTGGGAGCCCGTGCTTATCTTATTGATGGAGCCGATGATGTTGTTGTCGACTGGTTGGTTGGCGCTCGACAGATCGGTATTACGGCCGGCGCATCCGCCCCGGAAGTGCTGGTCAGCCATGTGATTAATCATCTCGAAACATTGGGTGGTCGGTTGGGCAGTGCCGCCGAGATAACTGAGGAGGGCGTCGCTTTCGCGCTACCGGCTGAACTTCGCCAGGACTTTGACGTCATTGTGCGTTAGACGAAATGTCTGTACGCGCAATATAATTGCTTGGTTGAAATAATGCCCCAACGCCGGTGTAGCTCAGTTGGTAGAGCAGCGCATTCGTAATGCGAAGGTCGTAGGTTCGAATCCTATCTCCGGCACCAATGGTCTGCATATGTAGCGCTTTCTGATATTGAAATCCCTATTTTTATAATCTTTGGTCTCTTCTTATCCCCGCCTATCCACCCAGACAGATTTCACAGGAACCAAATGAGTAAAACCAACACACAACGTATTCTCGTTACCGGCGGCGCTGGTTTTGTCGGATCACACCTATGTGACCGACTGGTCGAACAAGGCGATGACGTTATTTGCCTGGACAACTTTTTTACCGGCGATAAACGCAACATAGCTCATCTTTTCGGTCGATCTAATTTCGAACTGGTTCGCCACGATGTCACCTTTCCGCTTTATGTCGAGGTGGATCAGATCTACAACCTGGCTTGCCCGGCATCGCCGGTTCACTACCAGTCCGACCCGGTACAGACAACCAAGACCAGTGTCCATGGCGCGATCAACATGTTGGGATTGGCTAAACGCACAGGCGCACGAATCTTGCAGGCCTCGACCAGCGAGGTGTACGGAGACCCTGAGGTACATCCGCAAACTGAGGATTACTGGGGCCGCGTGAATCCCGTGGGCACTCGTGCCTGTTACGACGAAGGAAAGCGTTGTGCAGAGACGCTCTTTTTCGATTACTGGAGACAGCATCGATTGGAGATCAAAGTGGCGCGGATTTTTAATACCTACGGGCCGCGCATGCACCCCAACGATGGCCGGGTGGTGTCCAACTTTATCGTCCAGGCGCTTAAGGGTTTGCCGATCACTATTTATGGTAAAGGTAGCCAGACCCGATCGTTTTGCTATGTCGATGATCTGGTTGAAGGTCTTATAGGGCTTATGAATTCTGATGCTGAGATCACCGGACCGGTGAACCTTGGCAACCCCAACGAATTCACAATTCGGCAACTGGCTGACAAAGTTCTCGCCCAAACCGGCTCGCGTTCCAAGATTGAGTTAAAGGCGTTGCCTGAAGACGACCCAAAGCAGCGCCAACCCGATATCACTTTGGCGACAAAGTTATTGGACTGGGGCCCCAAAGTGAATCTGGATTCCGGCCTAGATACCACTATTGAGTATTTCCGGGGACGGCTTTAGTCAAAGTGCCTTCGATTACGGTCTTGCGGGCTTTGTAGTCGGCAAACTCACGGGCTCAGCCTGTGAGCCTGTACCCAGAGCACAATGCTCTCGTGTTGAAACCAACGGGAGTAAACGATGAGTGATCTGGTTGATTTTTTGGGGTGGCTGGGGTTAACCCTTTGTTGTGCGGTCGTCGTGGGCTACGGTCTTGAGTCCTTTGGAGCAAACCTGGAGGCTGCCCAGTCTCTGGCGCTGGGGCTTTGTGCCAGCATTGGCGCAGGGAGTGCCAGTTATCTTTTGCTGCACTGGTTGTCGCCAGCGCTATTACTGTCTAGATGGCTGTCAAAGAGCGTCAAGCCTGGCAAAACATATAGCTTGTTTAGAGCGGTGTCAGTGCGAGCCTGATCTACGTTTTGGTATTAAGTATTTTAGACAACTTTGTTTTCGATCTAGACGACTCTGCCGAGCGTCTCATTGTTCGACGAGGCTTTAAGGATCGAATCGACAGTGCCTGAACGCAAGACATGGCGGCCGTGCCGATCGGCTCAAAATCCCAGGTTTTAGGTACCTAGAGGCCGTGTCATTGGGTTTACCCCAAGCCAGATCGGACTCCATCGTCGGGTTGGGCGGAGGTGGTTCTCATGTATATCGGCGATCGCGACCTGCGCACGATTCACTCATAGGGATCGGATGCACCTGGGGGGCGGGTTTTAAACCGTTTATGCACCCAGAAGTATTGAAGTGGCGAGTTCCGTACACATGATTCAATAGCAAGATTCATCCGCTTAGCATCTTCGGCTACCTCGGGCGTGGGGAAATCCTTAAGTGGCGGGTGGATGATCAGTTCGAATCCTTCACCTCGCGGTAGAAGGTAGGTGGCGCACGGCACGACCGGTGCGCGACTCATCCTGGCGAGACGCCCCAGCACGGGCCAGGTAGCTGTTGGTATCTCGAAAAAGGGTGCAAAAACAGCTCGACGGGCCCCGGGATCCTGGTCCGGAAGGTAATAGCAGGCTTCGCCGGCACGGACCGCACGGACCATGCGCTTGAGATCGTTCTTACGCTCAAATAGACGGGCACCGAAGCGCTCTCGTGCTCGGAGCATATAGCGGTCGAAGACGGGATTACGGGTACGCTGGTAGACGCTGACTCCGCGATAACGCAAAGACAGGTAGACGCCGCCCAGTTCCAGAGCAAGAAAATGGGGCGCAAGGATGATAACGCCCTGACCGGTGGCAAGAATTTCATCTAACAGCTCTGGGTTGCGGATGCGGACATTTTGCATCAACTGCTCAGGCGAAGCCCACCAGACATAGCCCGTATAAAGGAGCATTCGCGCCGTATTGCGAAGGTTCTCCCGGGCCATTGCGGTTATTTCATCTTCAGACCTTTCGGGAAAACAAAGTGCAAGGTTACGCTCAGCGATACGTCGCCGCGAGGGAATTGCCATTCGCAGTAGGTCGCCCAGGAGCGTACCAACATGGTATAGCAATGGCAAAGGCACTTTGGCCAGAAAACGCAGCAGTCCCAGCGTGACCCAACTGCCCACATATTTGGGGTGGAACGGGCTGCGAACTCGTTTTTTCATAACGAACTTGCCAGTCTGTGCAAGCCTTTGAAGTGATCAGCCGACTGGGTTTTCTGGGTGGAGGAATATAAGGACATGAACATCGTTAGATAACAAATTTCAATGATCCCAGCCAAGAGAATAAGGCACCCTGTGATATAGTGAAACCAGTCGTTACGGCAGTTTCCTGTCAAGAGAGTAGCCGCCGCGCAGATCACGTTCCGGGAGGTTTTTTGACTGAGACTATTGTACTCACCGCAGAGATGATAGCGGTGATGGGGATATTGGGTCTCACGATTTTCCTCTTTGCCTTTGAGATTGTCCGGGTTGATGTCGCTGCTATTGCGATCATGGTCTTGTTGGGCCTTACGACTATGGTCCCGGGGCACGATGGGCTGGTACCAATTGCTCATCTTTTCGACGGCTTCTCCAGTAACGCGGTTATTTCAATTATTGCCGTGATGATCATCGGTGCTGGGCTGGACAAGACTGGCATTATGAGTCAGGTGGCCGGGAAGATTCTCAAGTATGGTGGGCGCACAGAGAGCCGAATTATCACCATTATTTCGGCGACGGTCGGGATCATATCGAGTTTTATGCAGAACATTGGGGCCGCGGCTCTATTTTTGCCGGTGGTTACCCGTATAGCGAGAAGGGGAAATTTACCGATCTCTCGCCTGCTGATGCCCATGGGATTCTGTGCGATTCTAGGCGGCACCATCACCATGGTTGGCTCCAGCCCACTGATTCTCCTCAATGACCTGATCGAAACCTCCAACCGAAACTTGCCCACGTCGGTGGAGCCAATGCAGGCTTTTTCGTTATTTTCCGTTGCCCCGGTCGGAATCGTAATGCTGATGTGCGGAATTTTGTATTTTGTCTTTCTTGGCCGCCTGGTGCTGCCGGTGGTTAAGGATAAGCCTCAGGAATCAGGGAGTACTCTGCATTACTTTTCCGAAGTGTATGGGATAGCCGGAGAAGTTTATGAGGCTCGAGTCACACTGGATAGCCCGCTAGCTGGAACAATGGTGTCTGAGATTGACAGTGCCGGGCGCGGAGGATGGATCGTTGCGGTGCGTAGTGGCGATGAATTCACTGTTGCGCCTTCAGGGGATACCGAACTGTGGGTTGGAACCGATATTGCGATCATGGGGCCACTGGGGTCAGTTCAGGAATTCTGCGCTGAAAACGCCCTCGAGCTGCGAAAGGAGATGGATGTATTCTCAGAAATATTGAGTCCAACCGCAGCCGGAATCGTAGAGGTTGTCATTCGGCCGGATTCGAATCTTATAGGCAAGACCTTGCGTGAGATAGGGTTGCGCCAGCGTTATGGCGCAACGGTGCTAGCCATTTTCCGAATAGACGAGGTGATCGACAGCGACTTGCCGGAGTTTGTCCTGCAGGCGGGCGATACACTCGTCCTGCATTGTCGCTGGCGTGATATCGCACCCATCGCTGAGAACAACGATTTCGCGGTGGTCACCGATTTTCCACGTGACGATACCCGACCGCACAAGCTGCCTTATGCGGCTGGATTTTTCCTGTTGGCACTCGGTCTGATTCTGTTCAGCGATTTAAGACTTTCGGTTGCGCTAATGACCGGGGCGGTGGGGATGATTATCAGCGGTGTGATCCGCATAGACGAGGCTTACCAGTCGATTGGGTGGCAGAGTGTTTTTCTGCTCGCAAGTTTGATCCCATTAGGGCTCGCAGTGGAAAACACCGGCACTGCAGCGTGGATAGCCCAGCAAACGCTCATTCTCATGGGCGACGTACCCGGATGGGTGCTGCAAACCAGTATTGCGGTGCTGGCAACGATCTTCACCTTGCTGATGTCTAATGTCGGAGCTACTGTGCTTTTGGTTCCGTTGGCCGTTAACATTGCTATCGGCGCAGGCGCCGATCCTGCGATGTTTGCTTTAACCGTGGCGCTGGCGACTTCTAACTCGTTCCTGATCCCCACTCATCAGGTGAATGCGTTGATCATGGGCCCGGGTGGATATCGGGTTATTGATTTCATGCGGGCAGGCGGAATCATGACGGTTCTCTTTCTGGTCGTCATGATGTTGATGCTAAATCTTATTTTCTGAAGTCTTCTCTAACTGCTGGATTCTTCGGACGTGGCAAGCAAGTGCAGTTTTTCCCAACGCAGCATTGCCTGTTTTCGAGGCGAACCCCAGCGGTACTGGCCTGTTTCGCCGTTTGCCCTGATCACCCTGTGACAAGGGATCAAAAATGAGACCGGGTTTCGCCCTACCGCGGTGCCCACGGCACGACTCGCATATGGCGCTTTGACAGTTTTGGCGAGATCGCCGTAGCTGGCCGTCGCGCCAAGCGGAATGCCAAGCAGGGCGCGCCAGACACGAAGCTGGAATTCGCTACCTTGCACCAGCACAGGCAATGGGTCGTTGGGCAAAGCGCCTGCGCCTGGGAAGATTTTCTTCACATATTCGCCGGTGAGCGCCTGTGACTGGCGAAAGGTGGATTCTCCCCAGGTTTGCTCCATCTGTGTGGTGTCCGCGTCGTTCTTGGATTCCCCAAAGGACAGCCAGCAGATACCGCGCTCGGCTACTCCGATCAGGCAGATTCCAAAAGGGGTTGGATGGACACCATAAGATATATCCATCTGTCGACCGTGATTTTGGTATTGCCCTGGGGTCATCCCTTGTAACGTGACAAAAAGATCGTGCAATCGGCCCGGACCAGACAGGCCGACCTCGAGTGCCGTATCAAGCAGGCTCCGACCTTTGCGAAGCTCTCGCTGGGCACTGTTAAGGGTGAGATTCTGCAGAAATCGCTTAGGACTGATACCGACCCATCGTCTAAATAGGCGCTGGAAGTGGTAGGGGCTTAATCCAACGGCAGCGGCGGTCTGGGCCAGACTGGGCTGATCCTCGAAATGCTTTTCCAGATAAGTGAGCGCCCGAGCGGCGCGCTGGTAATCAGACATGGTTTGGGTATTCGGTTTTACTCTCATGCTAAGAGTAGGCATGCCGATAAATTACCGCAACCCGAATCTTGCGCCCATCCTGGGCCAGGCCATGCAATTGGTAGCTCAGCCAGGAATTTGAGCCACCTCCATCAGCCTTAGGCCGGGCCCGACCCACAAGACTTGGCTTTGCTAGACTCGACCAGGAGAAGGATCGGCGGACATTAAGGCAGGCGTCTCGAGCGACTGCCCGTAAACGTCAATCTGGGTTGATCTAACTAAAGGAGCACCTATGAGCCGGGAACTACCTGAGCAGGCGCAGGTCGTGATAATTGGCGGAGGCATTATCGGATGTAGCGTGGCCTACCATCTTGCGGAACTGGGCTGGACCGATGTGGTACTGCTTGAGCGTAAATCGCTCACCAGTGGCACGACCTGGCACGCGGCAGGACTGGTAGGACAGTTACGGGCTACCCACAATCTGACGCGTTTAGCGCAATACACGACCGAACTGTACGAGAACCTGGAGCAAGTCACGGGTCAGGCAACCGGGTTTCGCCAGACCGGCTCGTTAAGTCTGGCAACGGATGTCGAGCGTTTTGAGGAGCTAAAGCGTGGCGCCTCAATGGCCAGTTGCTTTGGCCTGGAAGTCGAGGTGATCTCTCCAGCTGAGGCTCAAGAACTCTACCCCATCATGTCCATTGATGGCCTGGTCGGGGCGGTGTACTTGCCTCGGGACGGGCAGACCAATCCGACCGACACGACCCAGGCACTGGCGCGTGGCGCTCGGAATAAAGGCGTTCGGATCTTCGAACAAACCCGCGTTAACGCTCTTGAAAAAAAATCTGGTCGGATCACAGCTGTGGTCACAGACAAGGGCCGTATCGCTTGCGAGACTGTTGTGAATTGTGCGGGTATGTGGGGCCGGGAAGTCGGACAGATGTGCGGAGTTTCTGTGCCGCTTCACGCGGCGGAGCATTTCTATATTGTGACCGAACCGATTCCAGATCTTCCTCGCAACCTGCCGGTAGTCAGAGAGCCATCGGTCTGCAACTACTATAAAGAAGATGCTGGCAAACTGTTGGTCGGAATGTTTGAGCCTGTGGCCAAACCCTGGGGTATGGCTGGCATCCCGGATAGTTTCGAATTCGACACTTTGCCTGAGGATGTGGCGCATATTGAGGAGCACCTGGGCTGCGCAATTGAGCGAATCCCGGTGTTAGGCAGTTCGGGAATAAAGATATTTTTCAACGGACCGGAGAGTTTTACCCCGGATGACAGGTATCTTCTTGGGCCAGATCCAAAGGTCCCCAATTTCTTTGTCGCAGCCGGTTTTAACTCAATCGGTATTCAATCTGCCGGGGGTGCAGGAAAAGTGTTGGCCGAATGGATCATCAATGATCAGCCGCCAATGGATCTGTGGGATGTCGATATTCGGCGAATGATGCCTTTTCAGATCAACCAAAAGTATCTGCACGATCGAACGGTAGAAGCACTGGGCCTGCTGTACGCAATGCACTGGCCGTTTCGACAGCCTGAAAGTGCCCGCGGGGTGCGTACTTCACCATTACATCTGCGGCTTAAGGAGCGGGGTGCCTGTTTTGGCGAGACGGCGGGTTGGGAGCGCGCGAATTGGTTTGCGCCAGCCGGCGTGTCACCCAGATACGAATACAGTTACGGCCGGCAGAACTGGTTCGAGCATTCTGCGGCGGAGCATCTAGCCGTTAGGGAAAACGTTGGCTTTTTTGATATGACTTCGTTCGGTAAGTTTCTACTGCAGGGCGTTGACGCGGCCGCGGTGCTCGATCGGGTCTCAGCTAACCGTATGGACGTCGAGCCTGGGCGGGTGGTTTATACCCAGTGGCTGAACGATCAGGGAGGCATAGAGGCTGATCTGACAGTCACCCGGCTGTCAGAAACCGAGTTTCTGGTAGTCACGGCCGCAGCGTCGCAGATGCGGGACTTTCACTGGCTGCGCAGCAGTATCCGCCCCGACGAGCGTGCCTGGGTCAGCGATATGACTTCGGCCTATGCGGTTATCAGCCTGATGGGGCCTCGGTCAAGGGAGTTATTACAGTCCCTGACTCCGGCGGACCTGTCCAATGATGCGTTTTTGTTTGGCACCTCCCAGGAAATCGAACTGGGGTATGCGCTGGTGCGGGCGACTCGCATTTCCTACGTTGGCGAACTCGGATGGGAGTTATATATCCCGAGTGATTTCGCGCTTGGCGTTTTCGATGTTCTGTCCGACTCTGGACATGCCTATGATCTTCGCCCGGCCGGATTGCACGCCCTAAACAGTCTTCGGATTGAGAAAGCTTACCGCCACTGGGGTCACGATATCTCACCCGACGATAATCCGCTTGAAGCGGGCCTGCGTTTCGCAGTGGATTTCGATAAGCCCAATAGTTTTCGGGGGCGAGATGCGCTGTTGCGGGCCTCAGAGCAGCCACCAAAAAAGCGCCTGATTCAGTTCTTGTTACAGGACCCCCAACCCATGCTCTATCACGAAGAACCTATCTGGTGCGATGGCAAACGGGTCGGCAGCACAACATCTGGTATGTACGGACATTCACTGGGCGGCTGCGTCGGTCTGGGCTACATAGAGGCGGATGAACCCATCAATCAAGGGTTTATTGATGGCAGCGCCTGGGAGATTGAGGTGGCCGGAGAGCGTGTCCCGGCAACTGCGAGTTTGCGTCCGCTGTATGATCCAGGCTCAAGCCGCGTCCGGATGTAGCGAACAGATTATGACTCTAGAACTTTTCCGCGAGGATGCCTATCGGACGGAATGTGCTGCCTCGGTCCAAAGGGTCTGCAGCTCAGGCGTAGAGCTCGATCAGAGTGTTTTTTATTGCCAGGGAGGAGGGCAGCCCGGGGATACCGGAATATTAGTTTGTGAAGATGATCGGCAGGTCCGAGTCATTGATACACGCGCGGATGGTGATTCGGGTGCGCAGTTGCATATTCTGGGTGACGGTGAAACACCCCCTGAAACGGGCGAGGTGATTACTGCAAGGATAGACTGGGAAAGGCGCCACCGTATGATGCGCATGCACAGTTGCATGCATATGCTGTGCGCCTTGGTTGACGCCCCGGTGACGGGGGGATCTATTGCCGATGGCAGGGGACGTCTAGATTTTGATCTGCCTGAGCCGCTGGATAAATCGAAACTGACCGATCAGCTAAACGCAATGATCAGCCAAGACCACCCGATGCGCCTCAGCTGGATCACAGATGAAGAGCTCGATCAGCAGCCTGGGCTGGTAAAAACAATGTCGGTTGGCCCCCCTCGGGGGGTTGGGAGAATCCGGCTGGTCGAGTTTGAAGGGGTAGATCTTCAGCCCTGTGGCGGTACACATGTGGCGCGTTCAGGCGAGATAGGGCCGGTGATAATCCAGAAGATTGAAAAAAAGGGCAAACAGAACCGCAGGGTCATTGTCCGGTTTGCAGACCCGGGAGAAGTCGTCTGAACCATCGCATTGGGAGAGGCCGTCTCAAAGCGATCAGTTGTCAGAAGTTTGAATCGGGAACTGCCGCTTTTTTCTGGGTAATAAATTCGCGCAATGCCTCGTCTATGCCTTCATCAATAGGTGGTAGCTCGTAATCGGCGAGCATTTTTTTCCAGGTTCGATTGGCTCTTTGGGCTGCGTCCAGGCTCCCTTCGGCCTGCCATTGCTCATAACTATTGTTATCTGCTGTTGTCGATCGATAAAAAGCCGTCTCAAAATTGGCCTGGGTATGAGCGCAGCCAAGAAAATGGTTTCCTGGCCCCACCTCGGCCAGCGCATCCATTGCCTGCCCATTAAGCGAATCGTCCACGCCCGAAAGGAAAACCTCAATCATGCCGGCCTGGTCGGCATCGAGTATGAACTTCTCATAACCCATCGCCAGTCCGCCTTCAAGCCAGCCGGCCGTGTGCAGCATGAAATGGACTCCGGCGAGCATAGCGCTTTGGAGGGTAGTGGCCGACTCGTAGGCGGCCTGCGCATCGGGTATTTTCGACGCACACAGCCCCCCGCCGCTGCGGAACGGTACCCCGAGTCGGCGGGCAAGGGCGGCGCAGATAAAAATCACCATCGAGGGCTCGGGGGTACCAAAGGTAGGCGCCCCGGATTGCATCGAAACCGCGCTGGAAAAAGTGCCAAAGATCACCGGCGCCCCGGGCCGAACCAGCTGGGTAAAGCAGATGCCGGCCATCGCTTCCGCCAGTATCTGGGTACAGGTTCCAACCACTGTTACCGGCGACATGGCGCCGGCCAGAATAAACGGCGAGATTACCGTGGCCTGGTTATTCTGGGCGTAGACGCGCGCGGCCCCGAGCATCGTAGCATCGAAGGTCAGGGGCGAGTTGGCATTAATCAGGCTGGTGATGACGCAGTTCTGATCTACGAAGTCGTCACCAAATACAATCTTGGCCATGTCGACGGTATCCTGGGCCCGTGAGGGTTCGGTTACAGAGCCCATAAAAGGTTTGTCCGATAACCGCAGATGGCTGTAGATCATATCCAGGTGACGCTTATTAACCGGGATATCAACCGGCTCGCAAAGCGTGCCACCGGAGTGGTGTAGTGAGGGGCTGAGGTAGGTCAGGCGGGTAAAGTTCTCAAAATCTGCAAGCGTAGCGTAGCGTCGGCCGCGGTCCAGATCGTGTACAAAAGGTGGACCATATGCTGGAACCAGCACGCAGTGATCACCCCCAATACGAACGCTGCGTTCCGGATTGCGAGCGTGCTGCGTATATTCTCTGGGCGCGCTCGATTGGATCAGTTGTCGACACATCCCCCTGGGAAAACGAACCCGCTCCCCCTCAATCGACGCCCCTGCATCTTTAAACCGCCTGAGCGCATCGGCATCATCGCGAAATTCGATACCGATGGTTTCCAGCACCGTCTCTGCGTTTCCTTCTATCAGATTCAGCAACTCTTCGCTGGCAAGTTCAAACACCGGCACCCGTCGGTTAATGTAAGGTTTAACCGGGCGGGCGTTTTGCTCTCTTTGAGCCCTGCGCTTGACTCGGGCGCTGCCGCGGGAATGGCTGCGTTTCCTTTCGGTCATTTGGGTGGCTGGTTGTGACAGAAGTTCTAATTATCAGTGCAGCGTGGCAACGGGGTTGATTAGGCAACGACCAGAACATAGCCCTTCACGCCACATTCGCCCACCCTGGGCCACACCGAGGCATTGGACCCTTCTGGGCGTAGGCCTTTGTCGCACTGGGTAGTGCCAGCGCCTTGCAAACCCCTAGACGCCGAGTGCATCCGAAAATAGAATACCGCGCGGGCTGTTTGTTGGCAGGGTTTCCTGCCGGGTGCGCTCATCTCCTGCCTGATCTGAGAACAGGCAGGGCGAAGAATCCGGAAATTTAAGAGAAGCAATAACTATGAAAGTACTTGTACCGATTAAACGTGTCATCGATGCCAACATCAAAGTGCGCGTCAAGGCGGACGAAAGTGGCGTGGAATTGAACAACGTCAAGATGGCGATGAATCCTTTTTGTGAGATCGCAGTCGAAGAAGCTATTCGGCTCCGTGAGTCGGGACGCGTTGAAGAGATTATTGTGGTTACTGTGGGGCCAACCCAGAGTCAGGAAACTTTGCGCACCGCTCTGGCAATGGGAGCCGACCGCGCGATCCTGATTGAGGCAGACCCGGCACCTGAGCCACTCGCCGTGGCCAAATTGCTCAGGGCGATCGTCGACAAGGAGGCCCCCGGCCTGGTGTTGCTTGGAAAGCAGGCTATCGATGGTGATAACAATCAGACCGGCCAAATGTTGTCAGGTTTGCTGGGGTGGTCGATTGGAACCTTTGTCTCCCGTCTTCAAGTTGAAGATGCGGTAGTGCGTGTCACACGCGAAGTCGATGGCGGCCTGGAGAATATTGAACTGGTCCAGCCGGCGATCGTTACAGTCGACCTTCGCCTTAATGAGCCACGTTACGCTTCATTACCTAATATTATGAAGGCAAAAAAGAAACCTCTGGATACGTTCACCCCTGAGACCCTTGGGGTCGATGTGAGCCCACGTATTGAAACCATCAAGGTAATTGATCCGCCGTCCCGTGCAGCCGGAACCCGGGTGACGAGCGCCGCGGAATTGGTGGATAAACTTCGCAACGAAGCAAAGGTGATTTGATGAGCATTCTGGTTATTGCAGAACACGACAACACGAGCCTGCGCCCCGCAACTCTGAATACGGTGAGTGCAGCTGTTGTCCTGGGTGGCGAGATAGACCTTCTGGTCGCCGGTGGGAACTGCCAGGGTGCGGCAGACGAAGCCGCTACTGTCGATGGAGTGTCACGGGTCCTGATGGCTGATGACCCGGCCCTGACCGATGGCCTGGCGGAAAACCTGGCACCATTAGTTGAGAGTATTGCCCGGGACTACTCCCATGTGCTGGCGCCTGCTACGACATATGGGAAAAATCTGCTTCCGCGGGCTGCGGCTCTACTGGATGTTCAGCAGATCTCTGACATTAGCGCAATAGAGAGCCCCGATACGTTTGTAAGGCCAATTTACGCAGGTAACGCCTTGGCGACTGTGCGTTCCCTGGATGCGGTAAAGCTGATTACGGTTCGTACCACCGCGTTCGACGCGGCGGGGCAATCCAGTGCTGCGCCGATCGAGATGGTATCGGGAAGCCAGGAGGCCGGGCTGTCGAAATTTATCGGCGAAGAATTGACTCGCTCGGAGCGGCCTGAACTGACAACAGCCGATATCATCGTGTCCGGCGGCAGAGGGATGCAAAGTTCAGAGAACTTTGGGATGCTGGAAAGTTTGGCCGACAAGTTAGGAGCTGCCGTTGGCGCATCGCGAGCCGCTGTTGATGCCGGGTATGTACCTAATGACTACCAGGTCGGCCAGACCGGCAAGGTGGTTGCACCGGACCTTTATATCGCTGTGGGTATTTCGGGCGCTATTCAACACCTTGCGGGGATGAAAGACTCAAAAGTCATAGTCGCGATCAACAAGGATGAGGAAGCGCCGATCTTCCAGGTAGCGGATTACGGCTGGGTCGTAGATTTATTTGAAGCGATTCCACAGCTTGAAGAAGCGCTGGATTCGCCGTCGTCATGAGAAAATAAGATACCCCGGCTGGGCCGGGGTATCAGCCGTGGTGACGATCCTTCCGGGGATAGAGGTTCATCTTATTCTCCGGCGTACTTCCTTGTACCGTATGGTTCTGCTCACAACGACAGCCCAAGTATTAACTGCCAGGATCACCCTGGTCTGTGAATAATGTCACGACTGCCCGGCACGGTGGTCGACAGTGGTCAGTGGTTAGGCGCGCCTTGATTCAGGCGCAGTCTCTGGAGTATGTCCCAAGGTTGACAGATGACCCAGTCGGCTTCCCAGCTCGGGATTTGTGAGGGACGGCCGTAGCCCCAGGTCACCGCTGCGGTTGCCATGCCTGATGCCTTTCCAGCAACGATATCGCGCAGGTCGTCCCCCACATATACGGTCCGGCTGGCGGCTACGCCCGACTCATTACAAGCATGAAGCAGCGGTAAAGGATCAGGCTTGGGTCGGGAAACGGTATCACCGCTGACGATAGAGACCGCACGGTCGTGCAGACCAAGCGCTTTAACCAAGGGCTCGGTAAAACGAGCCGGTTTGTTGGTTACGATTCCCCAGGGCAGCATTTGCCGATCAAATTCGCTCAGCAACTTTTCGATACCCCGGAAAAGCCGGGTTTTCTTGCACAGATGCTCCTCGTAATAATCAAGGAGCTGTTGTCGCAGGGGACTGGCCGAGGCCTGCTTAAGGGATAAGTTAAAGCCCTTCTGGATCAGGCGTACACTGCCACCAGCAACCCACCATCGGCCGTGCTCCAGGGTTACCGGTTGCCGCCCCGCCCCAATGAGTACTGCGTTTAGGGCATCTACCAGGTCGGGTGCGGTATCGGCAAGGGTGCCATCGAGGTCGAAAAGCACGCAGCCCATGCCGCCAGACAGATCACCAGAAGGCACGGAATCTTCGGTCACGAAGCAAGAGGTTTGGAATAGTGAACAATATAGTTGATATCCACTCCGGGCCCAAGCCGGTATTTTCGCGACACCGGGTTGTAGTGCATTCCGGTGATTGCTTCAAAATGTAATGAGGCCTCACGAGCCCACTGGTCCAGTTCAGAAGGGCGAATCAACTTTTCATAATGGTGAGTTCCCCGGGGCAAAAGAGAGAGCAGATATTCGGCGCCAACAATAGCCAAAAGAAAAGCTTTGGCATTACGATTGATAGTGGAGAAAAAGATATCTCCCCCTGGGGCGAGCAATTGGGCGCAGGCGTTAACCGTTTGTGCAGGATCCGGGACATGCTCCAGCATCTCAAGACAACAGATCAGATCAAAGGGCGCTTCTTTTTGTTGTGCGAGATCTTCTGCCGTGGTAATTCGATAGTCAATCTCAGCCTTGGATTGGCGGGCATGAAGGCGGGCAACGCCAATGGGTGCAGCGCCGGCATCAATGCCGATGACGCGCGCGCCACGAGACCACAGTCCCTCGCTAAGGAGTCCTCCCCCACATCCGACGTCTAGTGCCCGGCACCCATCAAGGGCAGCACGCCCGGCGATATAGTCAAGACGTAAAGGATTGATTTGATGTAGCGGCGCGAACTCGCTGGCAGGGTCCCACCATCGCGAGGCCAGGGCTTCAAACTTGGCAATCTCGTTTGGGTCTATGTTTTTCATATCTTTAAAAAAAGGCATCAAGCGCGTATTCTAGTTAGATCAGGGTAGGGCCAAAACGAATACAGCGACAGCCCATCGCGGATCACGACTTAGCTTAGGTGAGTCGACGAAAGCTATGATTTCTTGAATGTGATTACCGATACGAATATAATAACCGGTTGCTGTTGCGGGGTGGAGCAGTCTGGCAGCTCGTCGGGCTCATAACCCGAAGGTCGTAGGTTCGAATCCTACCCCCGCTACCAAATGTGGAGATTGATCGATGGCCCCGCAACAGCGGGGTTTGTTTTTGGAGTTTTTGACTAAAGGTAAGTTAGGTTGGGGAACAAAGAGGCATGGTCTTTGCGGCGGATACACTCCGGATCAGGACTTTACTTGAACCCGCTCTTGAGGGAATGGGGTATGAGGTCATCATGATTGAACTGACAGGATCAAGCACAGCGGGTCAGGTGGTGCGCGTCTACATCGATGCTCCTGGGGGCATCCTGCTGGATGACTGCGCACAAGTTAGCAGGCAGGTGAGCGCCATTCTTGATGTTGAGGATCCCATTAAAGGCGAGTACACGCTTGAAGTGTCTTCACCGGGCCTCGATCGACCGCTGGTGACCCCTGAGCATTTCAGTCGGTTCCAGGGCGATCAGGTAAAAGTCACTATGCGCAGCCTGCAGATGGGCCGGCGCAGATTCACTGGAACCCTTTCGGAGGTTGGAGCTGACTCGGTCGTGGTCGAGGTAGATGGAGAGCCCTATGAACTGCCGTTTAACGATATTGAAAAGGCTAACCTGGTGGCACCCGGCCCCCGGCGAACAGGCCATTGATCTGCGCAAGCGATTCGCTATGGAGAGCGAAAAATGACCAAAGATGACGTTTTAATGATGGCCGATGTGTTGTCCAAAGAGAAGGACATTGGCCACGACATCGTATTTGAGGCAATTGAAGCGGCACTTGCCACGGCAACTCGAAAGCGCAATCGTGAAGATATCGAGGTGCGCGTCAAGATTGATCGAGAAACGGGAGACTATGAAGCCTTTCGCCAATGGGAAATCATGGAAGATGATGCAGCCGTTGAAAGCCCCGCGCGGCAGATGACTTTGCCCGCAGCCGAGATCAGTTATCCCGATGAGTCTCACGAGGTTGGCGGGGTTGTTGAGGAACCACTCGAGGTGGTTGCGAGCTTTGGCCGGATCGAAGCCCAAGCGGCGAAACAGGTCATAAGCCAAAAAGTCCGGGAAGCAGAAAGAGCGCGGGTCTATGAGGAATTCAAAGATCGCGTAGGGGAGATGGTTCAGGGCGTGGTCAAACGGGTAGGCAATCGTGAGGCGATCGTCGATCTTGAGGGAGTTGAAGCGTCCTTGCCACGGTCGAACTGGATAGACCGGGAGATCCTGCGTAGCGGTGACCGGATCAAGTCGATTCTCTCAGAAGTTCGCTCGGAGCCTCGCGGCCCGCAACTCATTGTCGACCGACGCAGTCCGGAACTCGTAATCAAACTTTTCCAGTTAGAGGTGCCTGAGGTAGGCCAGGGGGTAATAGAGATCCTTGGTGCGGCACGAGACCCAGGATCGCGGGCGAAAATTGCTGTTCGCTCTCAAGATAAGCGGATTGACCCGGTAGGTGCGTGTGTGGGAATCCGAGGGGCCCGCGTACAAAGTGTATCCAACGAGATTAATCTGGAAAGAATCGACATCATAACCTGGTCTGAAAATCCTGCTGAGTTTGTGATTAAAGCGCTACAACCGGCTGATGTGGACTCGATTCTGGTTGATGAGGAATCTAAGGCAATGGATGTTGTCGTCGAAGAAGCGCAATTGTCGCTTGCGATAGGGCGTGGCGGGCAAAACGTTCGTTTGGCATCAGATCTGACGGGTTGGGAACTCAACATCATGACTGATGAAGCTGCCGCTGAGAAGGCCGAGCAGGAGGCTCAGCAATCATGCGAGCGTTTGATGACCCAACTGAATATAGATGCGGAAGTGGCCGGAGTCCTGGTTGAAGAAGGATTCGTGACCCCTGAGGAGGTTGCTTATGTGCCAGTACAGGAATTGCTGGATGTTGAAGGATTCGATGAGGAACTCGTCGAGCAATTGCGCGAACGTGCCCGGGATTTTCTGGATATCCGGGAGATCGCGGAGTTAGAACGCACTCGGCCGGAGTCGGACCTGCAGAACATGGAAGGTATGGACGAGGAGACTGCAGTACTGTTTGCCTCGAATGGAGTCCGATCCATGGAAGAACTTGCGGAGTGCGCCACCGATGAATTGGTCGAACTGACCGGAATCGACGAAGTCCGAGCCGGTGAATTAATCATGACTGCGCGAGCCCCGTGGTTTGTCGAAGCGCAGAACGCACCGTAAAAGAACCGGAGCTGGATAACTTTATGCCTTCCGTAGCCATCAAGAAACTTGCTGAACAAATTGGGATCAGCGGCGACAAACTGCTTCAGCAGCTCGACAACGCAGGCATCCAGGGAAAGGGTGCAGACGGCACCCTCGATGATACTGAGCGCGATACCCTCTTGGGCTATCTTCGGGGGGGAAAAGCCCGACCGTCAGCCGAGGGTGTGCAACAAAAAGTAACGCTCAGTCGCCGAACAACAAGCGCGGTCAAGCAGAATTCTCGCACTGGACCGTCGCGAACCGTCCACGTTGAGGTCAAAAAGAGACGGACCTACATTCGACGCGGAGAATTGCAGCGCCAGCAAGAAGAGGTGCAGCAGGCAGCCCGTGAAGAAGAAGAGGCTCGCCAGCGCGAGCAGGCGCAGGCCGAAGCGGAAGCGCAGGCTCGAATCGTTGCCGCCGAGGAGGAGAAGAAAAAAGCCGAGGATGCGGCGAAGAACGCGGCAGCCGAGGCGGTTGCGCAAGAATCGGGAGTAGTGCCCCAAGATCCTGGTGCAGCCCCGGTGGCGCCGCCAGGAGAGGACAAGCCTACAGGACGACGCGAGGAAAAACCCAAAAAACGCAAAGGCAAGGGCAAACCTGCGGTAGGCGGCGAGTTACATATGGCTTTGGGGAAACGAGGGCGACGAAAACCCCGTCAGACGATCAAGCCGAGAAAATTGACCTCAGCCACAGCGGGGCAGCACGCTTTTGAGAAGCCGGTAGAGCCCGTCAGCCGCGAGATAGCGATCCCGGAGACCATCTCAGTTGCCGATCTGGCCCAGACCATGTCGGTAAAGGCGGCTGAGGTTATCCGAGTCCTTATGGAAATGGGTAGTATGGTTACCATCAACCAAGTGCTGGATCAAGATACTGCGATGCTGGTGGTTGAGGAAATGGGCCACAAAGCCAGCACGGCCGAGCGCGATGATCCCGAGGCGATGTTGGTCATCGATGAGAGTGCCAGTGATTTGCCTACTGTTCCAAGAGCCCCGGTGGTTACGGTGATGGGGCATGTCGATCATGGCAAGACGTCTTTGTTGGATTATCTTCGCAAAACCAAAGTTACCGCAGGGGAGGCCGGGGGCATCACACAGCATATTGGTGCTTATCGTGTGACTACTCCGAGAGGAACGATTACTTTCCTGGATACGCCTGGTCACGAGGCATTCAGCGCGATGCGATCCCGAGGCGCAAAGGTAACTGACTTGGTAATTCTGGTGGTTGCCGCGGACGATGGTGTCAAGCCTCAGACTATCGAAGCGATCAATCACGCCCGCAACGCCAAGGTTCCGTTGATTGTAGCGATCAATAAAATGGACAAGGAAGACGCTGATCCCGATCGGGTAAAACAGGAGCTTTCAACGCATGATGTAATTTCCGAGGCATGGGGTGGCGATACTCTGGTCAATGAGGTTTCAGCGTTGACCGGCGACGGGGTTGATACCTTGCTTGAATCGGTATTGCTTCAGTCTGAGCTTTTAGATCTCCGCGCTCCGGATCAAGGTCCTGCGGTAGGCGCTGTGATCGAAGCCCGGCTCGATCGAGGCAAGGGGGTGGTAGCGACTGTCCTGGTCCAACGTGGAATGTTGGCGAAAGGAGACATAATCCTTGCTGGGCGAGAGTTTGGGCGCGTGCGCGCGATGACTAGCGATTCCGGACAGACGATTAAGGCTGCCGGGCCATCAATACCGGTAGAAATTCAAGGCCTTGGTGGTGTACCCGATTCCGGGGACGAATTTGCGGTTGTCACGGATGAGCGAAAGGCGCGTGAGATCAGCGCTTACCGCCAAGGCAAGTTCAAGGAAGTGAAGTTGGCGAAACAGCAAAAAGCCAAACTCGAGAGCGTTTTCAATCAGATGGGCGACGGTCAAGTCAAACCTTTGAACTTGATTATCAAGGCAGATGTGCAAGGTTCAGTCGAAGCATTGACAGATTCGTTGGAGAAACTTAGTAACGACGAAGTGAAAGTCGTGGTCGTGCACGGGATGGTTGGCGGTATTAACGAATCCGACGTTAACCTTGCCTCGGCCTCGGATGCGATTATTTTTGCTTTTAATGTTCGCGCAGATGCGACCGCCAGAAAACTGATCGAATCCGAAGAGATCGACGTGCACTACCATAACATCATCTACGACGTTATAGATGAGGTGAGAACTGCGTTGACAGGGCTGCTTTCCCCGATTATCCGAGAACAGGCGGTTGGACTTGCCGAGGTGCGTGATGTATTCCGGGTGGCCAAGCTTGGAGCAGTTGCGGGCTGTCGGGTGATTGATGGAGAGGTTCGTCGTAATCTTCCAGTCAGGGTTTTGCGCGACAACGTGGTAATATTTGACGGAGCAATTGATTCGCTGAAACGTTTTAAGGACGATGTCAGCGAAGTCAAATCTGGGTTTGAATGCGGCATTGGGGTGAAAAACTACAACGACATCAAACCAGGTGACCAGATCGAGATTTACGAGACGATCGAACAGGCGCCAACCCTCTAACCGGTCGCGTAGGAGCAATTGATGCAGGGCGTAGACCGGACACGCCGCGTCGGCCAATTAATCCGTCGGGAACTCGCCTCAATTATTGCGCGTGAGCTGCCGGGTTCGGCGCTTGGAATTCTTTCTCTTACTGCGGTGTCAGTCAGCAAAGACCTGCGCGTTGCCCGTGTGTTTGTCACTGCACTTTCCCCGAAAGTTACAGAAGCTGGGGTCGCGCCATACTTGAATGAACACGCGCCGGCGTTGCGATGGCAACTTGGCCAGCGGGTTAAGTTGCGCCGTGTACCGGAAATTGTTTTCGAATATGATGGCAGTATTGAACGCGGAGCACGACTCTCCCGGTTGATAGATGGCTTAGAGAGTCCCGATGGAGAGAACGATGGGCCGTAGACGCCGAGAAATACGAGGTGAAGCGGTTGATGGCATATTGCTATTAGATAAACCTGCAGGCATTACCTCTAATGGGGCTTTGCAGGATGCCCGTAAACTCTTGCACGCGCGCAAAGCTGGGCACACCGGCAGCCTTGATCCCATTGCCACGGGATTGCTTCCCCTATGTTTTGGCAAGACCACGCGCTGGTCAGGCTATTTTCTGGGGTCCGACAAACACTATAAAACGCGGATCCGTTTAGGCGAATCAACCGATACAGGCGATTGCGAGGGAAAAATTGTCTCGCAGACCAAAGTCACGGTAACCAAGCAACAACTCTTAAGCGCGCTGGATTCTTTCCGCGGTTGCTATACGCAGATCCCGCCTATGTATTCTGCCATTAAGGTCAATGGTCAGCCGTTGTATAAGCTCGCGCGCCAAGGCAAAGAGATCGAGCGCGAGGGCCGTGAAGTTGTTGTTAAATCCCTTAAGGTGCTCAGTTTCGATGGGCAGGATGTAGAGTTGGAACTGGTTTCTACTTCTGGGTTCTACGTACGCTCATTGGCCCACGATTTAGGTCAGGCGCTCAGTGTTGGTGGGCATGTGGTGGCTTTAAGGCGATTAGGGGTTGCGGGCCTTCGCGTGGAAAACGCGGTTACCTTAGAAGAACTTGGAGTCCTTGCCGATCCGGCGGCCCGTCGACGCAAGTTATGCGCGGTAGACCAGAGCCTTATCCACCTTCCCGCTGTGGAATTATCCGTCGATGCGGCGTTTTACCTCTGTCGCGGGCAGGCGGTTCGCGCTCGAAATCTTCCGCCGGAGGGCAATGTGCGCCTTTATTCGACCGGCGCGGGATTTCTAGGAATCGGCAGTGTTTCAGGCCAGGATACGGTGACGCCAGAGAGATTATCTGGGGGTGAGGTTAAAACTGGCTGAATTTGTTGAGGAAATAGCACCTTGAAGGTAGAATACGGCCGCTTGCCAGCCTGCCAGGAGGTACAGATTACCCTCGGGCACATCCAATTAACACATTGGCGTGCAGTCGCACGACGTTGGTTAAGAACTAACGACCTAACGGGCGCCTTCTCGGCGGAGGCGAGATCGAAGGCATCCGCCGCAGCCAGTTACAACTAAACCAGGATTTTCAGTATGCAAGAGGTTTCACTATGTCATTAGCCGCGCAGACCAAGGCGCAGGTTGTGAACGACTTCGCCATGACCCCGGAGGACACAGGTTCCCCGGAAGTCCAGGTGGCGCTGCTCACCGCCCGGATCGTTGATCTCACCGATCATTTCAAAACGCATATTCACGATCATCATTCGCGCCAGGGGCTTCTGCGCATGGTGAATCGGAGACGCAAATTGCTTGATTACCTCAAGGGGCGTGACGTTGAACGCTATCGCTCCCTGATCGGCAGGCTTGGGCTGCGACGCTAAGGCGATGCAGTTGGATATCTTATGAAGGAGTATTTTAATTGAAACAAATCGTCCAGACGTTCCAATACGGCGAACACGAAATGCGACTGGAAACAGGACGCGTTGCACGACAAGCCACAGGAGCTGTGTTTGCAAGCATGGGGGAAACCGTAGTACTTGTTACGGTGGTTGCCGCTCGCGAGTCCAGCGGCCGGGATTTTTTGCCGCTCACGGTAGATTACGAAGAAAGAACCTATGCCGCCGGTCGAATCCCCGGCGGTTTTTTTAAGCGCGAGGGTAGACCCGCGGAAAAGGCCATTCTGACCTGTCGATTGATCGACCGGCCGATTCGGCCTTTGTTTCCTGCCGGATTCAATAACGAGATCCAGGTGGTGGCCACTGTGATGTCAGTGGACCCTGAGATCGATCCGGACATCGTTGCAATGGTAGGTGCATCGGCCGCGATGACCCTCTCTGGGGCACCATTTAACGGACCGATTGCGGCCTCTAGAGTGGGATTTGTGGATGACAATTATGTATTGAATCCCAGTGCTACCCAGTTGGCAGAATCCAAGCTGAATTTAGTTGTGGCCGGAACCCAAAGCGCCGTGCTGATGGTTGAGTCAGAAGCCGAGCAATTAACCGAGGCGCAGATGCTGGGTGCCGTCATGTTTGGCCATGAGGGATCTCAGGCGGCTATTGTGGCGATTAATCAGCTTGCCGCCGAGGCGGGTGCTGAGCGCTGGGATTGGCAGGCGCCAACAAAGGATCAAAGCCTGATCGACCAAGTCGGCGAGCTCGCAAAGGAAGATGTTGAGCAGGCGTATCAGATAGCGGACAAAGTCGATCGCCAGGAGGCTATGGCCTCGGTACGAACTAAAGTTTCAGAGGCATTACTCGATGGCGAACCAGACGATGCGCAGGCAGATGCTGTTAAAGACGCCGTTAAAGCGCTCGAGAAGGCAACCGTTCGCGATCGGATTTTAGATGATCAGCCACGAATAGACGGCCGGGACCGTGAAACGGTTCGGCCGATAACAATCGAAACAGGGTTTCTTCCCCGCACACATGGGTCAGCATTGTTTACCCGGGGTGAGACTCAGGCAATTGTCACCAGCACACTGGGTACGGACCGCGATTCGCAGATCATCGACGCTCTGGAGGGTGAGCGTCGTGATACGTTTATGCTGCACTACAACTTTCCGCCGTATTGTGTGGGTGAGACCGGCCGCGTGGGAACCCCCAAACGTCGGGAGATCGGTCACGGCCGCTTGGCCAAGCGGGCAATGCTCGCGGTATTACCTGACCCGGAGGATTTCCCCTATGTGATCCGGATCGTGTCGGATATCACTGAATCTAACGGCTCGAGTTCGATGGCAACGGTATGTGGCGCCAGCCTGTCCTTGATGGATGCGGGTGTAAAGTTGAAGGCGCCGGTTGCGGGTGTCGCCATGGGTTTGATTAAACAGGGTGAACGTTTCGCAGTCTTGACTGATATTCTCGGTGATGAGGATCACCTGGGAGATATGGACTTCAAAGTCGCTGGTACCAGGCAAGGCGTAACCGCCTTGCAGATGGACATCAAGATTGAGGGAATTACCCCAGAGATCATGGAGCAGGCGTTGTCCCAGGCACAGCGCGGACGTTTGCATATCCTTGGCGAAATGGATAAGGCAATCAGCGAGCCGCGCGAAGAGATGTCTAAATATGCGCCGCGAATCACCACCATGAAAGTGCCTACCGACAAGATTCGCGATGTCATTGGTAAGGGTGGGGTAACGATTCGTGCCATTTCCGAGGCAACCGGTGCCGCTATCGATATAGAAGACGATGGTACGATTAAAATCGCGACCGCGGATCTTTCGGCTGCAGAAGAGGCGCGCAGACGCATTGAACAGATCACCGCTGATGTTGAGGCCGGCACGATCTACGAGGGTAAAGTAGTGCGCCTGATGGATTTTGGTGCATTCGTCAATATTCTTCCGGGTAAGGATGGATTAGTTCATATCTCGCAGATTTCCGATGAACGTGTCGCCAATGTCAGCGACAAACTCGCCGAAGGCGACGTGGTCAAAGTGAAAGTTCTGGAGGTCGACAAACAAGGTCGGATCCGGCTCAGTATGAAAGCGGTAGAGGATGCTGCCTGATTGAGGGCATATGGTCTAGCGGGTGAACGGGTAGCAGGCATATTACAGAGGTAGATTTTTATGGCTCTTGATCCCGCTAATCTGGTCTGGATCGACCTTGAGATGACCGGACTTGATCCGGATTCAGATCGGATTATTGAGATTGCGACTGTTGTTACGGACGCGGATCTCAACCTACTGGGGCAGGGACCGGTACTCGCTATTCACCAGTCCGATGAGGTTCTGGCGGGAATGGACGACTGGAATCAGCGGACCCATTCTGGGACCGGACTAATTGATCGTGTGCACGACTCTCAGATCACTGTGCAAAATGCTGAGGCGATGACACTGGGGTTTCTTTCGGAGTACGTGTTGGAGAGGCGTGCGCCATTATGCGGAAACACCATCTGCCAGGATCGCCGGTTTCTCTATCGATATATGCCCCGCCTCGAGGCCTTTTTACACTACCGGAATCTCGACGTGAGCAGTATCAAGGAATTAGCTGTCCGTTGGCGTCCTGATATTGCCGATACATTCGTTAAAACCGGAGGCCATCGCGCGCTCGACGATATCCTGGATTCAATAGAAGAGTTAAAGTTTTACCGCGAGCATTTTTTTCTTACCCAATCGCCTCAGGTCTGAGAGTTTAGGCGGGCCTCATGCTGATCGATCGCCCATACGATATGCTCGTCTACCAGTCCGGACGCTCCGATTCGCCGTTTTTGTAGCGCTTCGAGTGTGCGCCGGCCGGCCGGAGCATTGCCAAGTGCTACGGCCAGGTTTCGCAACCAGCGCTCATAGCCCAGTCGCCGGATAGGACTGCCTTGGGTGTAATGATCAAAGTCGATCTCGCTCCATTGAAACAGGTCAAGTAAAGCGCTTGCGTCCAGATCATGGCGGGCCGAAAAATCCATTGCACCGACGGGTGCTTCCCGGTTATGTGGGCAGACCAGTTGACAGTCGTCGCAACCAAAAATTCGATTGCCGATTAATGGCCGTAGCGGTTCTGGTATAGCGCTCTTATGCTCTATCGTCAGGTAAGCAATGCATAGGCGCGCATCAAGTTGGTAGGGGTGATCCAGTGCTCCGGTAGGGCAGGCATCGATGCACTGAGTACACGAGCCACAGTGGTTGCTCGCGGGCCCGTCGACTGGCAACGGTAGATCGGTATACAACTCCCCAAGAAAAAACCAGGAACCTTGATGTTGGTTGAGCAAATTTGTATGTTTTCCGATCCAGCCGATCCCGGCGGCCTGGGCCAGGGGCTTTTCCATTACAGGCGCGCTGTCGGCAAATGCGCGATACCGAAACGGCCCGACGGATTCCGTGATGCGGTCTGCCAGTTGCTGTAGTTTTCGCCGTATCAGACGGTGATAGTCCCGGCCGAGTGCGTAGCGAGCGATATAGCCCAAAGTGGGGTCTTGAAGAACATCAATGGGAGGAGTTCCCTGGCTTGGAAAATAGTTGAGTCTCACGCTGATGACACGATGGATCCCGGGTACGAGCCGGTCCGGCTGGCTGCGCTTGTCGGTGTGTCTTGCCATAAAACTCATTTCGCCGTGCCAACCAGCGGCCAGCCAACTGGCTAGAGCGGGTCCCGCCTGTTCCAGATTGCCGTCACAGACGCCGAACCCATCGAAATTGAGTTCTCTCGCCCATTGATGAATCTGACTCTTCAGGTCGTTGAGGTGTTCAACCGATAGTGTGCTCATCAGGCTATGATATCGCGATGAGCTCATTGCCCGCGAAACTCTACACCGCCGAGCAGGTTCGGCGCATAGAACAACGAGTGTTGAGCACAGGAACTGCTGCAGGGACGTTAATGCACCGCGCCGGTCTTCACGCATATCGTATTTTGCGCGGACGGTGGCCAAAGGCTCGGCGGATCAGCATTGTTTGCGGCCCCGGCAATAACGGAGGGGATGGGTATGTGATGGGTGCTCTGGCGGCAAAAGGAGGGCTCGAGGTTCAACTGGTTCAGCAGGCAGAGCCGCGTAGTGCCGACGCTCGGGCCGCACTGACCGAGGCCCGGGAAGCCGGCGCAGAGCTTATTCCTTACCATGCCGACGCTCTAGGTGATACTGATGTCGTGGTCGATGCATTGCTTGGAATAGGGCTGAGTGGTGAGCCACGCGCGCCTTTCACCGAAATAATCGCCAAGATGAACGCTATCGATGCACCCTGCCTTTGTGTGGATATTCCTTCTGGCCTCTTGGCCGATAGCGGGGCTGCATCTGGCTCGTTAATCAAGGCGAATGTCACAGTGACTTTTATCGGCCTTAAGATTGGGTTATTTACCGGTCGCGGGCCGGACTGTGCCGGCGAGATCCTATTCGATGATCTGGGTGTGGGCGAGAGCGTCCGGATCGAGCCGCATTTTGCGACTCGCCTTAGTTCGCGGTGGGTTCGAGCTGTCCTGCCGTTGAGAGAGGCGAGTTTTCATAAAGGCCAATCTGGACACCTGTTGGTGGTTGGTGGTGGGCCTGGAATGGCGGGGGCCGCCTGGCTGGCAGGTGCGGCGGCGTTGCGCTGTGGGGCGGGTCGGGTCACCATTGCTTGTCATCCCACCAGCGTGGCGGCGATTGCGGCCGGGTCCCCGGAGTTGATGGTGCATTCTGTATCTGGCCCGGCCGACCTGACGGGCCTACTTGACCAGATGGATGCGATAGTGGTGGGCCCCGGTTTGGGGCGGGATTCGTGGGGTACCGCGCTGTTAGCATTGATACTGGATAAAGCCGACCCAAGCCTGCTCGATGCGGATGCGCTCAACCTGCTGTCTCTGGACAGGCAGCCCGTTCCAGGAGCCGTTGTCACGCCACATCCAGCTGAGGCCGCGAGGTTACTGGGGCAATCGACGAAGAACGTCAGTAGTGACCGCCCTGGCGCAGTTCGTGCAATCTCAAAAGCATTGGATGCAGTCTGTGTGCTCAAAGGCTCTGGGACATTGGTCTGCTCTGATGAGGACGCTTTACTTCTTTGCGATCGGGGAAATCCGGGAATGGCGAGCGCCGGAATGGGCGATCTGTTGAGCGGGGTGATTGGGAGTTTGCGGGCACAGGGATTATCCCCCTTGCAAGCCGCCGGGGCTGGGACATGGATCCATTCGGCAGCCGCCGATCTTGTCGCTCGAGCCGACGGGACCGTTGGGCTGATAGCCGGTGACTTGATGCCGTACCTGCGGCTATTACGCAATTATCCAGAAAAAGCTGATGAAGTATCGCGCCACGGTCTCTGACGAGAAGCAGATGCTCGCATTGGGTAGCTGCCTCGGACGCGGACTTACCCCGGGGAACATCGTCTACCTGGAAGGAGATCTAGGCAGTGGCAAGACCACATTTGCGCGTGGCGTACTAGAAGGGCTGGATTGCCCGGATTGGATTGTCAGCCCGACGTACACTTTGGTTGAAGAGTACCAGGTGCCCCAATGCAAGGTGTATCACCTTGACCTTTACCGGCTGGGTGATCCAGAGGAAGTGGAGAGCCTGGGGATTCGGGATTGGCAAGATGGCCAGAACATATTGCTGATTGAATGGCCCCAAAGAGGATTTGGGAAATTGCCACATCCTCAATGGCGAGTTCAGATCAGCTGCCCGAAATCGGGTCGGGCCGTGCTTTTGGATGGCCCACACACTGTAGGCGCTTTGGAGGCATTCGTCGACTCTTGAACATCAAGCAAAGCGCACTACTGATGGTAGCCTTGGGCATTGCTGCCGTGGCGCACGGGGAAGCCAAGATTACCGGAGGGCGGTTTTGGCACGGCCCTGAGAAAACCCGCATGGTGTTTGATATCTCGGAAGCTGCGACCTTTCAGGCCTTTGTGTTAACCAGCCCTGATCGTTTCGTCATCGATATCGACAACACTATTTTGGATGGCGGATTACCTGAACCTCGAGGAGGTAGCAGCCCAGTAACCGATGTGCGCACGGGTCAGCCCGAATCTGGTGTTTTGAGGGTGGTTCTAGATCTGACAAGGCCGGTGAAGTACCAGGTCTTTGTACTGGAACCCAACTTGTCCTACTCGCATCGATTGGTTGTGGATCTTTTTGAGGCAGACCAAGGTGTTGGCAAAGCAGTGCCCGGATTAACGACGCGCAAAGATGATTATCTGGTGATTATTGATCCGGGTCACGGGGGCGAGGATCCTGGTGCCATCGGGAAAAACGGCACGCGCGAGAAGATGGTAGCGTTGGGTATTGCTCGACGCCTCAAAAGCATAATTAATCACGATGGACGAATGCAGGCCCAACTTACCCGAGACGGAGATTATTACATCACGCTTCGAGGCCGGGTCCGCCTGGCGATGAATCGTCAGGCGGATGCCTTTATATCAGTTCATGCGGACGCCGCCAGGCGGCGAAGTGCGCGAGGCAGTTCAGTTTATGTATTGTCCCAAAGGGGAGCCAGCAGCGAGATGGGTAAGTGGCTTGCCAAGCGGGAAAATGCGGCAGACCTCGCGGGCGGCGTCGATATTGGCGAGCAGGACCCGGTTTTGCAAAAAGCGCTCCTGGATATGGGTATCGACTGGAAGGTTAAAGAAAGCAAAATCCTGGCGGCACGGATTCTTGGGGAGCTGAAAAAATCGGGGCAAGTGCATAGCAAGCGGGTTGAAGAAGCTGGTTTTGCAGTGTTGAAGTCGGTAGATATTCCGGCAGTGCTCGTGGAAACTGGTTTCATCACTAACGCGAAAGAAGAAAGGGAGCTTGCAACGGCCTTGCATCAGGAGCGCATCGCTGGAGTGATCTTCAGAGGACTAGGCAAGTATTGCGATCAGGATCCACGCTGCCCCCCAGTTAGGCAACAAAAGAAATCGTATGAAGTGCGCCCGGGTGATTCGCTGTCTTTAATTGCTGTGAGGGTAGGGTCCACAGTTGAAAAAATTCGTAGGTTGAATGATCTCTCGTCGGATGTTCTGCGAATTGGGCAGAAATTGCAGATCCCGAATTCATGAAAGATCTCTGCTTTTCAAACTGATTCGCGTGATTGCAACTGACCGCTCCGGTCACGACCTCATCTTTCTTGCCGGAAGCACCGCCAGCGGGAAAACCGATCTCGCTATAGAGCTTGCGGCTCGGCTACCGGTTGATCTGATTAGTGTTGACTCCAGCCAGGTGTATCAGGGTCTCGATATCGGAACTGCGAAGCCAGAGGGCAAAATCCTCGAGGAGGTTCCTCACGGCCTGATCGATATCCGAAGCGTTGGGCAACCGTTTTCTGCGGCAGATTTTTGCCTCGAAGCCGGCAAGTTGATTGAGAACTCTTTCGAGAAAGGGCGCATTCCACTGCTTGTTGGTGGGACGATGTTCTATTTTGCCGCACTCTTGCGCGGCCTATCGGATCTGCCGCCCGCCAATTCAGCGTTGCGGACGCGACTGGTTAAACAGGCTAAGCAACGCGGTTGGCCTTCTTTGCACGCAAGGCTTGAACAAATGGATCCGCAAGCGGCCCAGCGGATCGATCGGCAGGATGCCCAACGAATTTCGCGGGCTTTGGAGATCAATCTTCTGACTGGCCTTCCGGTTCCAATGGAGGCAACAGGGAACGGGCTGATTGAAAAAGGCGTTAAGGTCACTCGAGTCAGTATATTCATCCCGGACCGGCAATTGCTTCATCAGCGGATCTCGAAGCGCCTTGAACGAATGTTGGATGATGGACTGGTTGAGGAGGTAGAAAAACTTAAGGAACAGTGGCCACAAGGCGGGACAACGCCAGCACTGCGTAGTGTGGGTTACCGACAGGTCTGGGAGTACCTCGAGGGACAGGTCGATTATTCAACGATGGTTGAGCGTGCTAGCGCAGCGACCAGACGCTTGGCCAAACGGCAGCTGACCTGGTTAAGAAACGAGCCCGGGGCTGTCTGGTTTGACGGCACCAGCCCGACCTTGGCGATGACCCTGTGTCGCTATCTGGAAGCCAAAGGGGTGATTTCGGGTGGAACAAAACTTGAAAAACGCGCCTAAGAGCCTTACATTGGGATTGTGGAGTTGTCGACCACATTAAAGAAAAATATTACAATAGTTTAGTAAGATACTGAAATATAAAATAAAAATATTCGATTACCCTAACGGCTGCCGCGAAACCCTAAGCCAAATACCCAAAGAGCCGAGCCGGCTGGGTGCTAAGCTTTCTTCACTCCTAAGGGTGATTGTCTGCAAATGGTGGCCACGTTGGTGGTCGGACAGGAGGCTTTTATGAACCAGCAAAGGGGTACAGCCCTTCAGGATCCATTTCTCAATACTTTGCGCAAGGAGCGGATTCCGGTCTCGATTTATCTGGTCAATGGCATTAAATTGCAGGGACAGGTCGAATCATTTGATCCCTTTGTTGTATTGCTTCGAAACAGTGTAAGTCAGTTGATCTATAAGCATGCGATTTCGACAATTGTGCCCTCTCGAGCCGTTCGGATCCCATTTAATGAAGAAGCGGACGACGATGATGACGGCGACAATCGCGGCAATATTGAAGCGGATAAGGACTGATCAGAGTTTCCACTAGTGATGCTGGTCGCAGCCGTCGTTGAAAGATTTGCCTGGTATTTGATCGTAGTGCCTCACGGGGCGCTAACGCAGGGTTGACCTCACTGATTCACAACGGCTCATCACGTCCTCTGCCTGAAAAGGCGATTCTCGTTCACCAGAGTTTTTCAGGACGTGTTCTAGCAGCCGATTTCGACGAGTTGGAAGGCCTGGCGCTTTCTGCGGGTGCCCAAGTGAGCGGGCGCGTCGGGGCGACGCGGCGCACTGCTGATTCGAGAACTTTTGTTGGCCGTGGTAAAGCCCATGAGATTGCAGACTTGGTTGCAAGCGAAGGAGCTGATCTGGTTATCGTTAATCAGGCGATTACACCCATTCAAGAACGTAACCTAGAGCGTACGCTCGGCTGCAGGGTTGTCGATCGGACCCGGTTAATTCTCGATATTTTTGCGATTCGCGCACGGACTTCCGAAGGAAAGTTGCAGGTCGAACTGGCACAATTACGACATTTATCTACTCGCCTGGTTCGTGGCTGGACTCACCTTGAACGCCAACGTGGCGGCATTGGCCTGCGAGGCCCCGGAGAGACGCAACTTGAATCAGATCGACGATTGTTAGGTATGCGTATTCGTCATTTGCAAAGGCGAATCGCTCGGGTTGCCTCACAGCGCGATCTGCGGCGGCAGCGCCGACGCAAGGAAGGCGTTCCGACAGTAGCGATCGTCGGGTATACCAACGCCGGAAAGTCGTCTCTTTTCAATACCCTCATCGGCGAGCACGCGTATACCGCTGACCAACTGTTTGCAACCCTTGATCCCACTATGAGGCGGCTAGATATACCTGATTTTGGGCCAGTCATTCTTTCAGATACTGTTGGGTTTATTGCCGGCCTACCGCACGCTCTGGTAGAGGCTTTTATGTCTACCCTTGAGGAGGTATCTACGGCCAACTTATTGTTACATGTGTCCGATGACTCAAATCCAGATGTTCGAGAGCAAGAGGCAGAGGTTGAACGGGTCCTTGAAGACATCGGAGCGGCCGATATTCCCCGGTTGGCCGTAAGAAACAAGATTGACATCAGTGGTCGAAAGCCGGGCCTTATAAGTAGCAATGGCTCTGGTCGCAACGGCGTGCGTGTGTGTGCTACAAACGGTGCGGGGATGGCCCAATTGTTACAAAGCATATCGGGTATTCTTGGGCGGAATCGCATCATCCGCACAATGCGTATACCGGCAAGTCAGGGCCGCCTGAGAGCCCGAACCTATGCGCTGGCGGAAGTGATCGCCGAGACTATTGATTCAAACGGCACTTGGCAGATGCAGATCAGCACTGACTTGGCAACAGTAGGGCAGATCGAAGGCGAACTTGGGTTTGAGCAACGATACTGGACCGACGCGCCGGCCGATCATTTCAACCAAAGCAAGCTCGGCGATGCTGTGAAGAGTACTGTCCATGCCGAGCCCGTGGTAAAATTCCGGGTTGGCTAAGGATGTATCAGCCTGTCAGGGCGAATCTTTGAAAACTTACTACTTAACTTATGAGGTGTAAACCACATGCCTTGGAATCAGCCGGGATCAGATAATCGCGATCCCTGGGGTCAGGGTAACGGCCAGAAAGGCCCGCCAGACCTGGATGAGGTCATCCGCGACCTGCAGAAGAAATTAAGCAACCTATTTGGCGGTCGAGGATCCGGCCGCCGATCTGGGGGCGGTAAAGGGCCCTCTTTGAGCGCTAAAGCCGTTGTTCCGATCCTGGCGGTTCTTGCTGGGCTTTGGCTTGCTACCGGGTTCTATGTGGTAGAGCAGGGCGAGCAAGCGGTTGAATTACGGTTGGGTGCTTACAAAACAATTAAGGAAGCTGGTTTGCGCTGGCATTTTCCATACCCGATTGAAAGTGTCGAGCTGGTCAATGTTCAGCAGATCCGCACCGTAGAGGTGGGTTACCGGACCAGTTCCCGCTCCAGCCAGATAGCCGGCGTACCGCGGGAAGCGCTGATGTTAACGGCAGATGAAAACATCATTGATATTCACTTCGCCGTCCAGTACGACATTAAGGACCCCCGCGATCTGTTGTTTAACGTCGCTGAACCCCCGGATCTTGTGGTTCGCGGCGCAACCGAAAGTGCTGTGCGCGAGATCGTCGGGCGCAACACCATGGACTTCGCGATTACCGGCGGTCGGGCAGAGATCGCGCAGGAGACAAAAATTCTCCTACAGCGAATACTTGATCGCTACAACACGGGCGTAAATATCAAGGCAGTTGAGATGCAGAACGCGCAACCGCCTATGGAGGTGAAAGCGGCGTTTGATGATGCAGTAAAAGCCCGGGAGGATGAACAGCGCCTGAAAAACGAAGCAGAAGCTTACGAGAACGACATTATCCCGAGGGCTCGTGGCGCAGCAGCGCGCCTTGAGCAGGAAGCCGCCGCCTACCGCGCAACCGTGGTCGCCGCGGCCCGAGGCGAAGCCTCGCGGTTTCTTCAGGTACTTGACGAATATGCCAAAGCACCAGAGGTCACACGTGATCGCCTTTACCTGGATACGATGCAGGATGTTTATGCCAACTCAACTAAGCTGCTTATTGACCAGGGAGACGGGGGAAACAACGTGATGTACTTGCCGCTTGATCAACTGATCCGACAAAGAGGGCAGCAAAGGTCTAGTGGGACTTCGGGCACGTCAGATTCTGCGAGCGGATTTGGGTCCGGAGCAATGGCAGGTAACGATAGCAGCCGACAAGAGCGATCCAGTCGCCTAAGGAGTCTGACACAATGATGGGCAAAAATATGATGTGGATTGTTCTGCTGGTTATTGTGGCAGCCGTTGGATCCTCGGCTGTGTATTACGTCGACGAAAGGGAAAAGGCGATTGTTTTTCAGTTTGGCGAAATTGTCCGTTCGACCGATGAGCCTGGGTTCCACTTTAAGACCCCCCTGATCAATAACGTCAAATATTTTGACTCCCGGGTCCAAACTATGGACTCGGACCCGGAGTTGTATCTGACTCAGGCAAAGAAGAACCTTGTCGTGGATTCCTTTGTTAAATGGCGTATTATCGACGCAGCGGCCTACTACACCCGACTGGGTGGTTTAGCCAGCAACGCACGGAACCGCTTGGCTCAGAGAGTGAGCGACGCGCTGCGCCGCGAATTTGGTAACCGCTCTGTGCAGCAAGTTATCTCCGGCGATCGCGTTGAGATTATGGACGTCGTTCGCAAAACGACAGACGAAGAAATTACTTCTTTGGGTATCGAAGTACTGGATGTGCGCCTTAAGCGGGTGGATCTTGATCCCGACATCAGTGAGCGGGTTTACCAGCGTATGGAGGCTGAGCGTTCCCGCGTGGCCAAGGACTTACGCGCCCGCGGTGCAGAGGCGGCCGAGCGGATTACGGCAAATGCTGATCGGCAACGGGCGATTATATTGGCGAACGCCCAGCAGGGGGCCCAAGAAGTTAAGGGTCAGGGGGATGCCGAGGCGACGGGTATTTATGCTGAGGCCTTTAATCGTGACCGTGAGTTTTACCGCCTGTATCGGAGTTTAAATGCCTATCGAACTACTTTTTCGAGCCCCGATAATTTACTGGTAATTAAGCCCGATTCGGAATTTTTCCGTTACTTTAAACAGGCCTCGCCTGAGGCGGCCGAATAGCCGGTCCAGGTGCGTTGGCAGGATCTTTTCGTCGCGTTGGCCTTGGTCTTGGTTATTGAAGGCTTGATACCGTTTGCCAGCCCAGGCCGGTATCGCCGTTTGGCTAATGCACTTGGCGAAATTACCGATAACCAGCTCCGTGTGGGCGGCGCAGCGTCGATGGTTGGCGGTTTGATTTTGTTGTACCTGGTGCACTGATCTCGGTCGAGATCCATAAATTCGCAGACCTACCAGTTGCACAAAATAGGAAGTCGTTAAATGGCAAGCAGTGTCGTTGTACTGGGAATCCAGTGGGGAGACGAAGGCAAAGGAAAGGTCGTTGATCTTTTGACCGAACGCTGCGAGGCCGTAGTACGATTTCAGGGTGGTCATAATGCCGGGCATACCCTGGTTATTGATGGCCACAAAACCGTGCTCCACCTGGTTCCCTCTGGCATTTTGAGACCCCAGGTCCGTTGCCTGATTGGCAATGGTGTGGTGGTTGCGCCCGACGCACTCATTGCTGAACTGGATGCTCTTGAAGGTGCGGGCATAGAGGCACGAACCCGGTTGATGATTAGCGCGGCCTGCCCGGTCATCCTTCCCAGTCACGTTGCGTTAGATCAGGCTCGCGAGAAAAAGAAGGGCAGTAAAGCGATCGGCACTACTGGACGTGGCATCGGGCCGGCGTACGAAGATAAAGCTGCACGGCGTGCAATTCGATTTGGCGAGCTGCTCGATCCGGACAGTTGCGCGAGTCGCGTTGAAGAACTGGTCGATTATCATAATTTCCTACTGACTGAGCGTTTTGCCGCTAAGCCGGTAGACGTGGCGTTCAGCGTTGCCTCCTGCCACTCGTGGAGTGATGCCTTGGGGTCGTTAGTAGGAGATGTATCGCAAGAGCTTGAAGACCTTTGCAAATTCAATGCAAATGTTCTTTTTGAGGGTGCTCAGGGGGCATTGCTGGATATTGATCACGGAACCTATCCTTTCGTTACATCCTCTAATACGACTGCGGGCGCGGCTGCCTCAGGAAGCGGCATAGGCCCACTTGAGCTGTCAACCGTAGTCGGAGTCATTAAGGCCTATGTAACAAGGGTTGGCAGTGGGCCGTTCCCAACCGAATTGTTTGATTCGGTTGGAGCCCACCTGGCAAAGAAGGGTCACGAGTTCGGCGCAACAACAGGTCGGCCGCGGCGCTGTGGTTGGTTTGATGCAGTATCCGCACGTCGCGCCTGCTGGTTGAACAGTGTCAGTTCGTTGTGTGTCACCAAACTGGACGTTCTTGACGGTCTTTCGGAGTTAGCGATATGTACTGGGTATCGTATTAATGGGCAGGTGCTAGACAGGCCTCCGTCGGGAGCAGCTACCCTTGCGGATTGTGAACCAATTTACGAGATAGTTCCGGGCTGGAAGGAAAGCACTGCGTCCATTCGGGTTATTGGCGAGTTGCCGCCCCTCGCCCGCGCCTACCTGAACCGACTAGAGGAGTTACTGGGCGTGCCGGTGGATATTGTTTCAACCGGTCCAGATCGGGACGACACGATAATTTTGCACCATCCTTTTCCACAAAGCTGAACACCCACTTTTAGGATGCCGATCAACTGGCAACCGACCACGATCCAAGGAGAATCGAGCTTGAGCTATCTGGCCAGGTTCTGTGGAGGGCAGGACCAGTTAAGTGGTTGGTTTTTAGGTTGTATTTTCAAATGGCGCCCAGAGCCACTTTATATGTAGTGCTTGCGACACCCGACTGGTACCGAGGAGAGGACTTGAACCTCCACGGGGTTACCCCCACTAGCACCTGAAGCTAGCGCGTCTACCAATTTCGCCACCTCGGCATTGTCAAAAGACTACTATAGTAGGACAAAGGCGCCCCGACTTGATTTATCCATCACTTTATCCATCATTTGTACAAAATATTTTAAATCTGGTGATAAAAAAAGCGACCCCGCAGGGCCGCTAATTCTACATCAAGTAGGTGGCAGATTACGTGGCAGGAACTAGATCATCAGGCACGACGTTATCTAGGGGCGTGTCAGCATCTTTAGTTAGCACCTGGATCGCCAGGATGGCATCTTTGGTCGTGTCAACATCAACCTTGAATATCGCCTTACCTACAGGCTTTAAATTGCCAAACATCATTTGGGTCTTTGGGATATCGAAATACGCCAGGCTTCAAGCGGCGTGTTCGACCAAAGGTTTGTATGGCCCAACAAAGAGAAAAATATGACAGACGAGAAAAATATAGCACGGTTGCGTCGGAAGATCCTTGAGGTGATTCTAAGCAAGGGCCGGCCCATGAGTATGTCAGAGCTCGAGCACTCGCTCGAGAGCCCCGATGATCTTGCGAATGAGGCCCAACAGGCGTTGGTTGGTCTTTGCAAGGCGGGCCTTCTGGTACGCCTGCGGGGCGACCGGATCGGCGCAGCGAAAGAAATGGATCTGGTGCTCGGAAGGGTGGAGGTTCATTCAAACGGATTTGGATTTCTTTTGCCTGATGATGGTAGCGAGGACCTATACCTTTCGCCGCGGCAGCTGCGCAGGGCCATGCCCGATGATCGGGTGCTGGGCCGAGTCCGCAGGATAGACCGGCAGGGACGAAAAGAGGCCGCGATCGTTGAGGTTTTAAATTCAGTAAACAGAACCGTGTTGGGTCGGTTCGAGACGGATTCGGGGGTCAACGTGATCCGCCCACAGGATAAAAGAATCGCACATATGATTCATGTCGCACCGGGCGATGAATCCGGCGCGACCCATGGCAAGGTTGTGGTTGGGGAAATTATTGTTCACCCCGGGGATTCCACTTACGTTCAAGCTCGGGTGACGGAAATTCTGGCCCAGGATAAGCCTGCGGCGCTTGCAACCGAGTCAGCGATTCGGCGCCGTCAATTGCCTCGTGAGTGGCCTTCGACGATAGCGGACGAGCTAGAGCGGATTTCGCGGGAGCCAGGATGCGAAAAAGATCTGATGTGTAAAGACCTGACCCAGGAGCCATTTATCACTATCGATGGCGCTGATGCCCGAGACTTTGATGATGCAGTTCATTGTGTGAGCGACGGCGATGACTTTTTGCTGGATGTCGCAATCGCGGATGTTTCCAGATTTGTCAGGTCGGACAGCGCTCTTGATCAGGTCGCCCGTGAGCGGGGCAACTCGGCATATTTTCCGGATCGAGTTATTCCAATGCTTCCTGAGTTACTTTCCAATGATCTTTGTTCATTGCGCCCTGGCAAGATGCGTTGGGTCTTCGCCTGTCAGATGCGGGTACGTTCGTCTGGGGAGATCACTGAATACAAATTCTTTGAAGCTCGAATTCGATCAGCCGCTCGGCTCACCTATGAAGATGCTTCGGCTTTTCTTCGCGATCCAAGCAGCGATGGCCTTGGCATCAGTAGCGCTGTTCAAGAAAATCTCCAGATGTTGGACAAGGTGGCGACCGCACTGGGTGGGCACCGGCGAGACCGCGGCGGGGTGGAGTTTGAGTTTCCTCAGGCCTTGATCTCGTACGACCCCAACGGGACGATTGCCTCGATTAAAAATACTCCAAGATCTTCCGCCACGGGCCTCATCGAGGAGTGCATGCTCGCTGCCAACGTGTGTGCGGCTCGTGCGTTGGATTCGCACTTGCCGGAGGCGATATATAGAATTCACGAGACCCCAGATCCGGACGCAGTTGCTGATTTGCGACGCGTGCTGGGCTTTTTTGGGGTCAAACTCCCTGGCAGAGGTGTGCCACCGGCGCTTGATTTCTCCGCCGCGTTGACGGCAGCACGAGAAAAAGGGGCGCCAGTCGCTGCTTTGCAGATGCTCATGTTGCGAACGATGAAGCAAGCCCGTTATGCCTCTTGTGCACAGCCTCACTTTGCCCTGGGGTTTGAGTGTTACACCCACTTTACCTCCCCCATACGGCGTTACGCCGATCTGATTGTGCATCGATTGTTGAAACGAATCTTGGGGCTCGGTTCGAGTGCAGAGCCGATAGGGGGCCCCGGAGAGCTGGCCGAAGTTGCCGATCATTGTTCCGTGACGGACCGTCGGGCTGAGGAAGCCTCCAGAGAGGTCACTGGCTGGTTGAAGGCCGAGTTCATGAGCCGTCATATCGGTGAGACCTTCACCGGCAGGGTCTCGGGGGTCACCGCATTTGGTGTGTTCGTTACTCTGGATCTGTTTCAGGTGGACGGATTAGTGCATATTTCGGAATTGGGTAATGATTATTTCCATTTCGACCCCAGCCTTATGTTGCTGGTGGCAGAACACAGTGGGCACCGAATTTCTCTTGGGGACGCCATGACAGTGCGTGTCGCCGGCGCCCGGCCTGATGAAGGTAAGATTGATTTTGTTCCGCTTGAGCCTGTCGGCGGCGAAAACAAAGCACGCCGGAAACGGCGAAAATCTAAGAAACGCTAGGGAGTGGTTTTGAAAGAAGGTAAAAGCGCGCCGGATAACCAAATCAACGTACTGTGTGGCTTTCATTCGGTAGAGGCAGCTTTAGTCGATCCGCGGAGTCTCGGCGAGTTGCTGCATGATGCCACCCGTCGTGATCCACGACTGTCACGCTTGTTGGGATTAGCCAAATCAAAAGGCGTGACCTTGCACCGTGCAACCCGCGCAGAGCTGGATGCGCTAAGTGGCGGCATACGCCATCAGGGACTGATCGGATTGCTGAACCGCGCGCCCGCTGGAAAACTTCCAGCGTTAAAACTCTGGTTGGAATCCCAAAGCGGTTGCCCGCTGGTGTTGATTCTTGACGGCATACAGGATCCTCGCAATGTGGGCGCTTGCCTGCGAACCGCAGCAGCAGCTGGAGCTGAGGCGGTTGTTTTTCCGCAGCGGGTTGGCGCAGGCCTTACCCCAGCGGCGTTACGGGTCGCTTCAGGTGGAGTACACAAGCTCAAGATCTTTGAGGTCAGCAGTTGGTCCCGAGCCTTCGAGTACATGAAATCTGCGGGTTTGTGGGTGGTTGGTACTGCTGAGGATGGAGATCAGGACCTTTATGATTTTGATCTTGTTCGGCCTCTTGCTTTGGTCGTGGGCTCGGAGGCGACCGGTTTGCGTCCGGTGACCAGGAAGTTTTGCGACGCGGTATTGCGCATCCCGTCGGCGCATGCTTTGTCGAGTCTTAATGTAGCAGTGGCAGCAGGCGTAGCCTTGTTCGAAGTTCGCCGGCAACGCGGCTAACAGCGGCAGTAGATAAACTGTTTTACTCAGCGGTGGTTTTTGCCCGATATTCGCAAAGATCCGAAATTACACAGCTTGGGCATTGTGGAGTGCGGGCTTTGCAGGTATAACGACCGTGAAGAATAAGCAAATGATGGGCGTTTTGTTGATGGGCTAGTGGAGTAGTTTTCAGCAGGCGTTTTTCAACCTGCAGCACGTTGGCCCCTGGCGCTATCCGGGTGCGGTTAGCCACCCGGTAGATGTGCGTGTCTACTGCGATAGTCGGTTCGCCAAAAGCAGTATTCAGAACAACATTAGCAGTCTTGCGGCCCACGCCCGGCAGAGCTTCAAGCGCCGCTCGGGTACGCGGCACTGCGCCTTTATGATTATCGATCAGAATTTTGCAGGTTTTCAGTATGTTTGCGGCTTTGGTGTTATAAAGACCGATTGTCCGTATATGTGCCTTAAGTCCGCTCAGTCCTAGATCAAGCAGGGCTTGGGGCGTGGCTGCTGCCCGAAAGAGCCCGCGAGTGGCACGGTTTACAGAAACATCAGTTGCCTGTGCCGATAAAATTACGGCTATCAGCAGCTGGAAATGTGTTCGGTAGGACAGTTCTGTTTTCGGGTTGGGCGTGGCTTTTTCAAGCCGTCGAAATATTTCAGCCCGATTACGGGAATTCACCTTTCGCTCCTTCGCACCCTTTTACCTTGAATTCGGGCGACACTTGCGGCGATCTCCATACGCCGCGTAGCCTGCTCGGTCAAAAGGGGTTGTGGCTGAGGGGTACTAATATCGGCAGATTGTCGTTTTTGTTTACCTGCAAAGCGGGCTCGATATTGTTTGGACTTTGACTCGCAAATCCCTTTATCGGCCGCATGGGCGGTGTCTTTGGGCGAAACTGTTTTAATGCAGTCGACCGGGCAAACCGGGATACACAAGTCACACCCTGAGCACTCAGCGGTCACGACCGTGTGCATTGTCCTCGCACTACCCACGATCGCATCCACCGGGCAGGCCTTGATGCACAGCGTGCATCCGATGCACGCTGTTTCATCAATTTCTACCGGTTTGGCCGGGCGATAAACACCGAAAGCGGGATCCAGCTTCGAACATGCCTGCTTGGTGAGGGCCCCAAGCAAAGCGAGTGTCCGGGAGCCGCCTGGAGGGCAGCGGTTAATCGCGACGTTCTGGCCGACAATCGCCTGCGCATACGCAAGGCAGGAAGCAAACTCGCAGCGCATGCATTGTGTTTGGGGTAGGCAGGCATCAACAGAGTCCACTGTGATGCCCGACGTGGAATCGACAAACATTATCGGAGAATTTTCTGCAGTGTGCCCAGGAAGCGATCGATATCTCGATCAGTGTTGTAAAGGTACGGTGTAACACGAAGTGAGTCGCCACGGATGCTGACGTAGATTTGATGCTGTGCGAGGCGCTCACCTATGTTTGCGGGCAGGCCTTGGGGAAAGCGTAAACCTAGAAAATGTCCTGCCCGTTGGTGCGGCTCAACCACCTCCAGGCCAAGTTCCTTTGCCCGCTCAGCAATCGCGCTTGTTGTTCGACACAACGTCGCCTCTATTCGTGAGATCTCCCAGGAAAGAATCTGCTGAAGTCCGTTCAGTAATACCGGTAACAGCGCAAAATTAGCCTTCTCTCCAACATCGAAGCGCCGAGCGCCCGGCGCGAACTCATCGCGGTAGTTGACGAGCTCTGAAAATTTAACGGCATCGAGTCGGGAAAACGGTCCGAACTCCAAAGGCACCCCTTGTTGGTGCTGTGGCGCAATGTACAAAAGGCCGGTCGAGTATGGGCCGAGCAACCATTTATAACCGGCAGCGACAGCAAAATCCGGGCGGATCACCTGAGCATCAAAAGTCAATGCCCCCAGACTTTGGGTGAGGTCGACTACGAGGGCGCCGTCAACTTGATCGAGCGCCCGGCGCACGACCGCAAGATCAACCAGAGTGCCGTCGGTCCAATGACAGTGGGGTAGGGCAGCAATGGCCGTTTGGGCATTAATCGCGTTTACAACGGCCGAAGTCCAGTCATTGTTTGCCGGACGGGGCACCGTATGCAGGTGCGCGCCGTTTTGAGCGGCGAGCTCCTTCCAGACGTAAAAGTTAGACGGATACTGCTCCGCCAGCACGACAATGTGTTGGCCCGGTTTGACGAGCAGATTCTTTGCCGCAACAGCAAGCCCATAACTGGCCGAAGGGATGATCGCCAAGTCGTTTTCTGTGGCATTAAATAATGAGGCGGCTACTCCCCGCAACTTCTCGACAGTCGAAAAAAAATCTGGCGGCGTAATCGACCATGGCGCAGCCTTCGCTTGAAGACCCTTGATTCCGGCAGCGACAGAGGTGAGCAACAACGGCGACATATAAGCGCAGTTGAAATACGCAATGTGATCGGGAATATCAAAAAGCGCTCTTTGACTGGGAAGAGGGGAGGTGCTCACGGGCGAGATATTGACCAAGGGCTCAACGCACGCGCATACCCGGTTCTGCGCCATCATCAGGGGCGAGAAGAAAGATTCCGCCAGCGTCATCGCTACCTGAACCGGCAAGAATCATGCCGGACGATACTCCAAAACGCATTTTCCGCGGTGCCAGATTAGCGACCACAACAACATGGCGGCCCACCAGTGTTTCCGGTTCATAGGCGGCCTTAATGCCTGCGAACACCTGCCGGACTTCACCGCCTAGATCGAGAGTGAGTTGCAAAAGACGGTCGGCGCCTTCTACCCGTTGGGCATCCTGGACCCGGGCCACTCGCAAGTCGACCTTGGAGAAATCATCAATGGTGATTTCCTCGGTGATCGGTTCAGCGGCGAGATGCGGTCCGGGCGACCCAGAGGAACTTGGTTGCTCAAGACTGAGAGGTTTTTCCATCATTTTTTGTGCGTCCTTCATTTCGATCCGATTGAGGAGGTGGTGGAATGGTCCAATCTTATGGCCGACCAGTGGTTGGGCTAAGTCGTTAAGGTTCCCTGCGTCTGCAATATTGCAGCACAGAAACTCTTGTGTGCGCCTGGCAAGTCCAGGCACAACTGGCGCGAGCCAGATCATCAGAATCCGGAACAGATTCAGTCCTTGGGTGCAGATTCCCTGGAGTTGGTCATCCTGGCCGGTTTCGCGGGCGATAACCCAGGGTTGGCAGTCGTTGATGTACTGGTTGGCCCGATCGGCGAGTGCCATGATTTCACGCATCGCACGACTGAATTCGCGGCCTTCGTAGGCCTCTGTGATAGATTGATTGGCATCAACAAAGTGCTTGAACAGCGCCGGATCAGCTAACTGGGTAGACAAGTTTCCCTGGAAACGTTTTTCGATAAACCCCGCACAACGGCTGGCGATATTGACGACTTTTCCTACAAGATCCGAATTGACCCGGGTGACGAAGTCATCGACGTTAAAATCGATATCCTCAACCCGGTTATTCAACTTGGCGGCAAAGTAGTAACGCAGATAATCAGGGTCCAAGTGGTCGAGATAGGCTCGAGCGGTGATGAAGGTGCCTCGTGACTTGGACATCTTCTGACCGTTTATGGTTAAGAAACCATGGGTAAATACGGCCGTCGGGGTACGAAAGCCGCTGCCGTGAAGCATCGCGGGCCAGAACAAGGTGTGGAAGTAAAGGATATCTTTACCAACAAAATGGTACAACTCGGTTGTAGCATCCGGACTCCAGAAGGCATCGAAGTCAAGATCCGAGGAATCGCACAGATTGCGAAAACTGGCCATATAGCCTATCGGCGCGTCGAGCCATACATAAAAGTATTTCCCGCTCGCCCCGGGAATCTCAAAACCAAAATAGGGTGCATCGCGGGAGATATCCCAATCCTGCAGGCCGGTCTCAAACCACTCACTCAGCTTGTTTTTGACTTCGGTCTGCAACCGACCGGAGCCTGTCCAGTCGCGAAGCATTGAGTCAAAGTTGGCAAGCTTGACGAAGTAATGCTCGGAATCCTTGGTCACCGGTGTAGCGCCGGAAATGACAGAAACTGAATCTTTTAGTTCGGTTGGGGTATAAGTGGCCCCGCACACCTCACAGTTATCGCCGTTCTGGTCCTTCGCACTGCAGCGCGGACAGGTGCCTCTGATGAACCGGTCGGGAAGAAACATTTCCTCCACCGGGTCGTAAGCCTGGGTGATAGTGCGTTGGACGATGTGGCCGTTGCTCTGTAGCTGGCCAAAGATATGTTCAGCGAAGTAACGATTCTCGTCCGAGTGCGTGGTGTAGTAGTTGTCAAACGCGATACTGAAATCTGCGAAATCCTGCCGATGCTCCTCGCCAATTCTTTCAATCAACGCCTCTGGCTCTATGCCCTCGCTTCGGGCCTTTAGCATGATTGGAGTGCCGTGAGTGTCCTCGGCGCAGACGTAGTAGGCCTGATGCCCGCACAAGCGTTGAAAACGAGCCCAGATATCAGTTTGGATATACTCCACCAGATGTCCCAGATGAATAGGGCCGTTAGCGTAGGGCAAGGCGCTGGTTACGAGAATAGTTCGAGGTTGGGGCGTCATCTTTCGGAAAATCCCGTAATCGGATTAAGGCAATGTTTCGGAATCGGTAGTGGGTTCGGGGGTTACAAGAGCCCCTAGAGGTGGGCACTATCGAAGTATATCCCAAGGGGGTCATTGTGGAGACCGGCCTGTGGTAGCATCATCGCCTTTTTAAGGCCGTGAGCATAAGCGGAAGCGGCGCTGTCTTCAAACCGTTGGACTGATCAACATGACTGAAATATCAAAACAAAGCATATTCGATTTGCTGGAGACCATTAGTGATCCTCATACCGGCACCAGTTTAGGGGAGGGAAAGAGTGTCAGCGAGGTAACCGTTGAGGGTAGTTTGGTGAAAGCCAAACTGACCCTGGGATACCCGGCACGCGGATGGCACGCAGAACTCGATGCCATCGCCCGCAAGATGGTCACGCAGGCCGTTGCTGGACCGTGCGAGATTAATATCAATATTGAGACCAAGATCGTCGCTCACGAAGTCCAAAAAGGTGTGACCCCTATTCAGGGTGTACGCAATATCATTGCCGTGGCATCCGGTAAAGGGGGCGTTGGAAAGTCTACGGTCTCGTCGAACCTGGCATTAGCACTGTCTGCCGAAGGGGCCAATGTTGGAATATTGGATGCGGACATCTATGGCCCCAGTCAGCCACGCATGTTGGGAATCAGCGGGCGGCCAAAATCCGCGGACGGTAAGAGTCTGGAACCGATGAGTAGTTACCATTTGCAAGCCATGTCGATCGGGTTTCTTATTGAAGAGGATACGCCAATGATCTGGCGCGGCCCGATGGTCACCCAGGCACTGGAGCAGTTACTAAACGATACTCGTTGGAAAGAGTTAGATTACCTGGTGATCGATCTGCCGCCAGGGACGGGCGATACGCAGTTGACCCTGGCCCAGAAGGTGCCTGTTTCGGGCGCGGCGATTGTGACGACGCCCCAGGATATTGCTTTGCTCGACGCGCGAAAAGCTCTCAAAATGTTTGAAAAAGTGGAAATTCCAGTACTAGGGGTGATTGAGAATATGAGCACCCATGTCTGCAGTGCGTGCGGGCATGAAGAAGCCATTTTTGGCGAAGGTGGGGGGGTGCAGATGGCCGAGGAATATGGAGTTGAGACCTTGGGCAGAATCCCGCTTGATATCCGTATTCGGGAGGATGCGGACAGTGGACGACCGACCGTTGTTGCGGACCCGGACGGGGCAATCACGATGAACTACCGGAGTATCGCCAGGCATGTGGCTGGGCAACTTGCGGCTCGCAGGCGCAGTTACAGCGACGTATTCCCTTCTATCGTAATTCAAAATACTTAATACGGAGGCCGAGTGTCGATTAAGCCAGATCGCTGGATCCAACAGATGGCGGCTCAGGGAATGATTGAGCCTTATGAGAGTGGACAGGTCTCATCTGTCGACGGCCAACGGGTGGTTTCTTATGGAACATCAAGTTACGGCTATGACATTCGATGCTCGAACGAATTCAAAATCTTTACCAATATCAATTCAGCAATTGTCGACCCGAAGGCGTTCGATGAAAGCAGTTTTGTAGATTTTGTAGGGGACTGCTGCATTATTCCCCCAAATTCGTTCGCTTTGGCAAGAACCGTGGAGTATTTTCGCATTCCGCGAAACGTGCTCACAATATGCTTGGGCAAGTCCACTTATGCCCGGTGCGGTATCATTGTCAACGTCACACCCTTTGAGCCGGAATGGGAAGGGTATGTGACGCTCGAATTCTCTAACACAACGCCGTTGCCGGCCCGTGTTTACGCAAATGAGGGTGTCGCTCAAGTCATCTTCTTTGAGGCAGATGAAGTTTGTGAAGTGTCATACAAAGATCGAAAGGGAAAGTATCAGGGGCAAAGCGGGGTCACATTGCCGCGTGCCTGAACTGCACGCTTTGGATAAAGAGTTAAACGATGGCTGGTAACTCCTTTGGTAGGCTTTATTGTGTGACGAGTTTTGGCGAGAGTCACGGCCCGGCTCTGGGTTGTATTGTGGATGGTTGTCCACCGCAATTGGAGCTCACGGAATCTGATATTCAACGGGATCTCGATCGTCGTCGACCGGGGCAATCGCGCTATACGACTCAGCGCCGCGAAAGCGATACCGTGGAAATCCTTTCGGGCGTGTTCGAGGGAAAGACCACAGGCGCCCCTATCGCACTGTTGATACGAAACGAAGATCAGCGTTCTCGGGATTACGAAAAGATTAAGGCGCAGTTCCGCCCGGGCCATGCAGACTACACCTACCTGAAAAAATACGGCCTGCGTGATTACCGCGGCAGTGGCCGAGCCTCGGCCCGCGAAACTGCAGCGCGGGTGGCAGCCGGTGCTATTGCGCGAAAATACCTCCTGGAGAATTCCGGGATCAGGATCCGAGGCTGTCTGAGCCAGATAGGCACTATCTGTGCTGATGAGTACCAGTGGGATGTGGTAGATAGCAATCCGTTCTTTTTCCCTGATCCTAACAAGGTGGGAGCCATTGAGGTGCTGATTAATTCACTGCGAAAAGCTGGCGATTCTATCGGTGCACGGGTCGATGTCATTGCGGATAATGTCCCCGCCGGATTGGGTGAACCGGTGTTTGATCGACTGGATGCGGACATTGCACGGGCAATGGTGTCAATCAATGCAGTAAAGGGTGTCGAGATTGGTGCGGGATTCGAATGCATTACTCAACGGGGCAGTCAGCATCGAGATGAGATGACGCCTTTGGGATTTTTAGGTAATAACGCGGGGGGCGTGCTTGGCGGCATCTCCAGCGGACAACAACTCAAAGTGTCCGTCGCACTCAAGCCCACCTCCAGCATTCAGATTCCCGGCCGGACTGTGAACTTAGCAGGTGAGCCCGAAGAAGTAGTGACCACCGGTCGGCACGATCCATGCGTAGGAATCCGCGCGGTGCCTATCGCCGAAGCGATGCTGGCCCTGGTGCTGATCGATCATTTGCTGCGCCAGCGCAGCCTTGGGGTTGGCCCAACCCCTGGTCCTTCGATTCCCCCTGGCGATTAGCGTCCTCGGTGGCGCGACCTCGATTGCCCGGCAAGGCCTGCTGGTTGGTCGTCGACAGGAGCTAGTGTGATGGAATCCTCATGTTGCTTCATCAGCAGGGTATTGGCCACGTGCCCCAGACTTTCCAGTAAATCGGCGGCGGCCACGTCTAGCTCGCCGGATTCGTGACGCTGCTGTTTTAAGCGACCCAGGGCATCAAGCGTGGGATAGTGATAGACAGAGTCCTCAAGTGAGCGACAGTTGTTCTCGTTGTAGATGGCTACCGCTGCACTTCGAGTTAGATCAAGGTAGGCCGCATGCGAGGAAATCAGACGCTCAGGGCTCGGCGCATCCGGCTCGACTGGTAACATGACCCTTCCCAGACGCGCCTCAAGCTCATTGAAAAATGTTCGTAAACTTGTCACTAAGGTGGACTCGGGTTATTAAGAAAATCCGTGTCAGTCAAGCATAGCATTGTCAAACCGGCGGGCACAGCGGTGAGCCCAAAGAGAGTCTGTCAATGCAGCGGGGCAAAAAAGAGGGCGCTCGCGGCCTGTGATAAAATCCGGCGCCCTCATGGGATAAGCTAATGACTGAAACAACTCTTTACGACAAACTTTGGGATGCGCACCTGGTCCGTCAGTCAGACGACGGCACAGCACTCATCTATATTGATCGGCAGTTATTGCACGAGGTGACATCACCTCAGGCTTTCGCAGGGCTGCGCGAAAATGGGCGACGACCCCATCGACGCGATACCAATCTCGCTGTCGCAGACCACAATGTACCCACTACGAATCGCAGTGCCGGCATAGCAGATCCGGTTTCCCGACTTCAGGTTGAGACCCTGGATAGTAACTGTGCAGAGTTCGGTATCACCGAATTCGCCATGTCGGATCCACGCCAGGGTATCGTTCATGTGGTAGGCCCGGAGCAGGGGATCACTCAGCCAGGCATGACTATCGTCTGTGGCGATTCACATACGGCAACTCATGGCGCGCTGGGAGCCTTGGCATTTGGTATCGGTACCTCCGAGGTTGAGCATGTCCTGGCGACGCAATGCCTGGTAGCGAGAAAGATGAAGAACCTGCGGGTCAATATCAACGGCAGATTACCCGATGGCGTAGTGTCTAAAGATATGATTTTGGCGGTGATCGGCATGATCGGCACGTCGGGAGGTACGGGTTACGCGCTTGAATTTGCAGGTAGCGCAGTCCGGGATGCCTCTATGGAAGGTCGACTGACCTTGTGCAATATGGCGATTGAAGCCGGTGCCCGAGTAGGGCTGATTGGCGTCGATGGTGTGACGATTGAATATATGAGGGGCCGTGCCTACTCACCCCAAGGTCCAGAATTCGACCAGGCGAGCCAGGCCTGGCTGGAGTTGCAATCCGACCCGGGAGCCGTATTTGACCTCGAATACGACCTCGACGCATCGGACTTGCGACCACAGGTGACCTGGGGTACGTCCCCAGAAATGGTGATTAGTATCGATGACGTGATCCCTGACCCAGCCAATGCCCCGGACAAGGTCCGATCCCAGGATTGGTCCCGGGCGTTAGAGTACATGGACCTCATTCCTGGCGCCCCAATCAGTTCGGTAGTTCTGGACAAGGTATTTATAGGGGCCTGCACCAATGGAAGAATTGAAGACTTACGAGCAGCTGCTGCAGTGGTCAAGGGACGAGTCGTGGCCGATACCGTTAAGCAGGCGCTCGTGGTGCCGGGCTCAGGGCTGGTAAAAAGACAGGCAGAAGCGGAAGGTCTGGACCAGGTGTTTACCGAGGCCGGATTCGAGTGGCGCGAACCCGGTTGCTCGATGTGTCTGGCCATGAATGACGATTGCCTGGAGCCTGGGGAGCGCTGCGCTGCTACTTCTAACCGAAATTTTGAAGGTCGCCAAGGGTACCGTGGCCGTACCCATCTTGTATCGCCTGCGATGGCGGCTGCGGCCGCCATCGCAGGGCACTTTGCTGATCCGGCAAAACTCTGAGGAGAGATCGGTAATGGAAAAATTTATTAGGTATTCAAGCACGATTGTCCCTCTAGACCGAAGCAACATCGATACTGATGCGATCATTCCGAAGCAATTCCTTAAATCTGTTGAGAAATCTGGTTTTGGTGACAACCTCTTCGATACTTGGCGCTATCTGGATCAAGGCGAACCGGGGCAGGACTGCACTGGGCGGCCACTGAATGACGATTTTGTACTGAACCACGACAGTTACCGCGATGGACGAATCCTCATGTCCCGAGAGAATTTCGGCTGCGGATCGTCTCGGGAACACGCCGTTTGGGCGCTTCGTGACTTTGGCATCCGCACGGTACTTGCGACTAGTTTTGCCGATATATTCTTTAATAATTGTTTCAAAAATGGGGTACTTCCAGTAGTTCTGCCAGGCGCTGACATTGATCGGCTGTTTGCGAGCGATCAAGATGAGGGGCCTGTTGAAATGGAAGTTGATCTCGCGCGTCAGTCCCTGACAACTGGGGATGGACGTGTCTATCGTTTTGAAATTGATGAATTTAAAAAGAACTGCCTGCTCGACGGGCTCGACGACATCGCCCTGACACTGCAGTATGCGGGTGATATCCACGATTATGAGCAGCGACGGGCCCGACAGGTTCCGTGGTTGTTTCACGATCTAGATTAGCCTCGGCAACCGTTTGACAGTTATTTTGGGTTGATATAACCCCAGATATGTTTTCGAAAAAACCCAACGTTGCGATTGTTGGCTCGACCGGTGCGGTTGGCGAGGCTATGGTCGCCATTCTTGAGCAGCGAGAGTTCCCAGTCGGAACCCTTTACCCTTTGGCGAGTGAGCGCTCGGCTGGGAAAACCCTGATGTTTCGCAAAAAGGCAGTGTCGGTTAAATCTTTAGAGTCATTCGATTTCTCAGACGTAGAGATCGCTTTTTTCTCAGCGGGTGCCGGTGTATCTGCCGAATACGCAGCCCGCGCTGTGGCCTCTGGGTGTGTGGTGATCGATAACACCTCGCATTTTCGTAATGACCCGGAGATTCCGCTGGTCGTGCCGGAGGTCAACCCCAATGCGTTGTCCTCGCACGCTGGCATTATCGCTAATCCGAACTGTTCAACCATACAGATGGTAGTAGCGCTCAAGCCGATTTACGATGCCGTCGGGATTATACGGATTAACGTTTGCACCTATCAGGCGGTGTCGGGGGCAGGGAATAAAGCTATGGAAGAGCTTGCCGGGCAGACTGCGGCTCTACTCAATGGTAGGCCGGTGGAGGCCAAAGTTATGCCCAAGCAGATTGCATTCAATGCGATCCCGCACATTGACAGTTTTCAAGAAAATGGCTACACCCGCGAAGAGATGAAAATGGTCTGGGAGACACGCAAGATTTTTGAAGACCAATCCATCGGAGTCAACCCAACCACGGTGCGCGTTCCGGTCTTTTACGGCCATTCAGAAGCGATTCATATAGAGACCCGGGAAAAAATAAGCGCCCAGCAAGCCCGCAAACTCTTACGCGCTGCTCCAGGGGTGACGGTTGTCGATGAACGAGTGGATGGCGGGTACCCGACCGCCGTCACTGAGGCTGCCGACGCAGATCCGGTATTTGTTGGTCGGATCCGGGAGGACATATCTTGCGACAAAGGTCTTTGTCTGTGGGTAGTGTCAGACAATATCCGCAAAGGAGCGGCGCTTAACAGCATTCAGATCGCTGAACATTTGCTGGCACAGGAAGATCCGGCTTAACCCATTTCCAATGCCCAAGAGATAAATATTGATGGGTGGCAGGTTAAACCCTGCCTATAATTGGAGTTATGCATGGCATTTGTAACTCAGAACTGTCGATCGAGGTAAAAAGGCGCGAAATCACTCGTGGAATTGCCTGGCCTCTTGGTGTGGTACTTCTGTTCGTTGCGTCTGCCGCCTTGCAGGCTCTTGAACTGTCAACACTCACGGTAAGCTCATATCTGTACGAGCCGTTTAAGGCAGAAATCACTCTAGAGGGAGTGCCCGATGGTAATTTCCCTCAGGACCTCTCGGTCGGTCTAGCCTCTTCCCAAACCCATGCGGCGTCAGGATTAATTCTGAATCCCACACTTGAGGATTTTGAATTTTCATTTGACTCCGAACCGGATCGACCACGTATCCTGATTAGATCATCAAAGCCGGTCAAGGCGCCTTTCCTTCGGTTTTTACTTCAAGTTGACACAGCCTCTGGCCGATTACTGCGGGACTACACCGCGATACTGGATCCTCCAAACTATTTCTATTTCTCAGCTCCGCTAGAGCACGAAGCGTCCGAATCAATAGGTGCCGACACCTTGTACCCCGGAGACCGGTATGGGCCGGTGCGTCCCGGGCAGACACTGATTCAAATTGCGCGCGGCCTTAAAGCGGAACCCTCGACCACGTTGCGCCAGAAACTGGCCGCGCTAGTTGCCGACAATCCGGATGCCTTTATTGATGGCAATATGAACAGTTTGCGCGAGGATTCCTTGCTGCATATGCCATCCCAAAGACTGATGTCCAAGCACGATGCTGCAGAGGCGAGCTCGATTTACCAGGACCACCTTGTGGGTTGGCTTGAAGGGCAGGCTCAGGCAGGGTCAACTCAGAGTGCAAAGAGAAACTGGGTGGCGGTAACCGCTACGGAGGGTTCTGAAGCCTTGTTATCCTCAGGCGTCGGCGATCAGACTAGCACAGACTACGTCCTGCGCATCGTTCAGTCTGGACCGAAAATTACCAAGGCTTCTGATCACGTTGACTCCGACCCATCTGTCACAAATCCTGATGCGACTATCGAAATGACCAGCGCGCGAGACAATCAGATAATCGGGTTGACCGAGAGGCTGACCAACGTAGAAGAAGCGCTTGGCTCCAAGGAACTTGAAAACAGCCAGTTAAACCAACAGGTCGAACTGCTTCAAATGCAGTTAGAAAAAACCATGCAACTGATCGAGTTGCAGGAAACACAGTTAGTCTTGGCACAGCGGCAATTCGAGGTAATGCTGAGCCAGCAGACCCAGGGGTCTGGTATAGCCCAAACAGCATCGTCTGGTGATAGCCCGGCTGATATCGAACCCAAAGAAACTGGCATGACCACTGACCAGCCCGATCCAAACCCTGTCGTAGAGGTTGAGAGTCAGGTGCCCCCGCAAATGGTCAGCACGGACACCGAGCCGGTACTCAAGGGCGACTCACTACCTGCGCTCGACCGCCCAGCGGCCGAATCCGCTGAACCGACAGCGGCTCCGCCGTGGGAAGACCCGGCACAGGCGCTGGATTGGGCTATCGAGTGGGGGCAGTTTTTGATCTCCAAAGTGGCTGATTGGCTTGATGTTGGGCTCGAAATCTTTGGGACGCTCAAAGCATATGCCCCAGGCTCTATCGATAATTCAGAAAACATGCCTTTGTTACTGGGCCTGTTGGCCTTGCTGCTTGTCTGGATCCTGATGCGCCGCCGCAAGGCGCGAAAAATCGGCTTTGACGAAAGCGGCCTCACGGCGGACCCGGATCGGCTTCAGAAAGGTTCGATCTTCCGTTCGCAAGCGACCGAGCCGGCGCCTGATTCAACCCCCCAACAGGAGCCCGGCCAGCGCGAAGAAAGTATGGGTGCAGGGTTTGTTACTGAGATCGAGACCCAACGAGGCGTCGCGGTACAAAGCGATGAAGTGGACCCACTGGCAGAGGCTGAGATCTATCTTGCCTATGGCCGCGCTGCGCAGGCGGAACAGACCCTGCGTGATGCGATACGGCGGACTCCTGAACGCAGCGAACTTAAGATTAAATTGCTCGAGGTGTACCAGACCCTGGGACAAAAGGAGCAATTTGACCGCCTAGCCCAAGAGCTTTCAGAGGTTCTTGAGCCAAATTCTCCGGAGTGGGCTAATGTAATTGCACTCGGTGGCACTCCCGAATCATCGAACCTGGCCTTGAAAGACGTGACTAGCGACGGCGCCCCAGGAGACTTAAGTGAGAATCACCATGACCCGATCACGCCAGTTGCGCCGGCGTCGGCGACTACAACCCAGGCGGTGGATGGGTTTGACGAGGGAATGGAATTCGAGGTTGAGACTGATGTGAGCCCCGCAATGCCAAGAGCTGAACCCGAAAAAATATCATCGGCTCCACAGAACCCGGTGATGGAAGGTGTTGAGGACGCAATAGAGTTCGACATCGAAGTCCCCATGCCCACAGAAGAAAACCTTAGGGGCAACCCCATCTCCCCCGTAACGCCAGAGGTGTCCGATGACACACTCTCCAGTTCGGAACTTTTGGCCGACGCGGAATCGGCTACCCAACTGGATCTTGCCAGCGCCTATCTAGAGATAGGTGATGTCAAGACTGCAAGAGAACTACTAGAGGCGGTAGTCCGGGAAGGTGATCCGGCGCAGATAACCAGGGCGCAAGCACTGCTAGCCGATATAGAGTCAACCTGACCGAAAGTGCCCGGGCGAGTTCTCAACTAATTTAAGGAAAGGATTATTACAGGCGAACCCCGCTCGCCAGCTTAGAGACCAGCGAGCAGACGTTATCCAGCAGAGTCGGTAGGGGTCGATCCTGCCCATCCAGATTGTTCTTAATTTCCGACACGATAGCAGATCCGACCACCGCGGCATCAGCCGAGGCGGTCACGGCGCGGACTTGGGCGGGATCTTTAATTCCAAATCCTACTGCCAGCGGAAGGGCCGTATGAGCTCGTAGTCGGCTGATCGCATCGTCGATAGAATCGGTACTGGCTGAACGAGTACCGGTGATTCCAGCAATGGATACGTGGTAGACGAAACCGCTGGCGCTTTGTAAAACTTTGGCCAAGCGTTTATCGTTAGTGGTTGGTGTCACCAGTCGTATCCAGTGTAGCCCAGCGGTCCGAGCTGGATCACACAATTCATCATCCTCCTCAACTGGTAGGTCGACCAGAATGAGACCGTCAACCCCTGCGCTTACTGCGTCGCTGACGAATCGAGTTGTTCCATACTGATAGATAGGATTGAAGTACCCCATCAGTATTACCGGGGTGCGCTGATCGCCGGTTCGAAATTCCGACACCATATCCAGAGTCTGGCTGAGTGAAGCGCCTTGCTTTAGCGCTCTTAAGCTGGCTGCCTGAATGGCCGGACCGTCTGCCATGGGATCAGAAAATGGCATGCCCAACTCTATGATATCGGCCCCCGATTGAGGCAAACGTTTCATTAGAGCGAGGCTGGTAGTTGGATCAGGGTCGCCAGCGGTAATAAAAGTTACCAGACCCCCTCGTTTCATTTTAGCGAGCTCAACGAAAGTATCAGCGAGTCGATCTGGACGAATTTGTGAAGTCACAAGTCGATCCCCAGCGCGTCTGCAACTGTAAAAATATCCTTGTCCCCTCGACCACACATATTCATAACAATGATTTGGTCCTTTTGAAGCTCGGGAGCCAATTTGCGGACATGAGCCAAGGCATGTGCGGGTTCTAGAGCCGGGATGATCCCCTCGGTCTGACAACACATTTGGAAAGCATCCAAGGCCTCAGTGTCCGTAACAGATACATATTCCACCCGACCGACGTCATGCAGCCAGGAATGTTCTGGACCGATCCCTGGGTAATCCAATCCCGCGGAGATGGAATGAGCGTCGTTAATCTGGCCATCATCGTTTTGTAGCAGGTAGGTACGGTTACCATGCAGCACGCCGGGCCGCCCACCGGTCAGTGAAGCGGCATGCTTATCGGTATCAACGCCGAGCCCGCCCGCCTCGACTCCTATCATCCTGACGGGGTCATCAAGAAAGGGGTGGAACAGGCCCATGGCGTTGGAGCCGCCACCGATACAGGCCACGAGGGCATCGGGCAGTCGGCCCTCGGCGCTTAGTATCTGTTCACGGGTCTCGCGGCCGATCACGCTTTGAAAGTCCCGAACCATGGCCGGATAGGGGTGAGGGCCGGCGACTGTTCCGATAATATAAAAAGTATCTTCAACGTTTGCCACCCAGTCGCGCAAAGCGTCATTCATTGCGTCTTTGAGTGTGCCGGTTCCACTGGTCACCGGAATCACCTCAGCGCCGAGAAGTTTCATCCGAAAAACATTAGGGGCCTGACGTTCGATGTCGGTAGCGCCCATATAAACAACGCAGGGCAGGTCGAACAATGCGCACACGGTCGCGGTCGCTACGCCATGCTGGCCCGCACCTGTCTCAGCAATGATTCGTGATTTACCCATTCGCCGGGCAAGCAGAATCTGGCCGAGCGTGTTATTGATTTTGTGTGCTCCGGTATGATTCAGTTCATCGCGTTTGAAATAGACTTTTGCGCCACCAAGCGCCTCCGTGAGGCTGCGGGCAAAATGCAGGGGGCTCGGCCTGCCGATGTAATGCTCAGCGTAGTAATCAAACGCTTCTTGAAATTCAGGCGACTCGCACGCTGCGGCGTAGGCTGCTTCGAGTTCCAAGACCAGCGGCATCAGCGTTTCAGCGACAAAACGTCCGCCAAAAATCCCAAAGTGGCCTCTCTCGTCGGGTCCGCTTCGATAGGATTCGAGCTTTTCGGTAACGTCGCTATCAGTTGCCATTAATATTGTTTCCTATCCAGTTCGGCTTTCAGCACCAATTGAATGACGCAGCCCTTGCGCTCAAAATGTTCCAAGCGAGAGGTACAATGGCCGCTGATTCTGAGCGGTGAATTCTACATCACCTATCTTTTTTCGGTGCCAAGTCAATGATTGATCACCCTGATTCCTTGTCGGCCGGCCAGCGGTTTGCGCTCGGCGTTGAGTACGATGGGAGCCGTTTTCATGGATGGCAGGTGCAGTCGGGGGTGAGCACGGTACAGGAGTCTCTCGAACGCGCTTTGAGCCGTGTTGCTTCACATCCAGTTCGAGTAATTACCGCCGGGCGGACCGACACGGGTGTCCACGCATCCGGGCAGGTCGTTCATTTCGACAGCCATTCAGACCGACCTCTTAAAGCTTGGTCGCGGGGCACCAACACGCTGACACCCCCCGGCCTGGTAGTGACCTGGGCAATTCCGGTGAGTGCCGGTTTTCATGCACGCTTCAGTGTGATCGGTCGGTCGTACCGCTACATTATTTTCACCAGGCCGATGCGCCCTACCTTTCTGTCTGGAAAGGTCACCTGGGATCACCGAAGTCTCAACATTAGCCAAATGGCTAAAGCGGCCGTTGCTCTGGTGGGTCGTCATGATTTCTCGGCGTACCGCGCCAATGCTTGCCAGTCCCGACAACCGATTCGGGAAATAAGGTCGCTTGAGGTTCGCGGTTCTGGCCCATGGGTTTGGATCGACATCGAAGCTGATGGGTTTTTGTATCACATGGTTCGAAATATCGCCGGAGTATTGATGGCGATCGGGTCGGAAGAGCGGCCAGTCGGATGGGCTCGGGAGGTTCTGGAAAGTCGTGATCGGCGGGCCGGCGGGGTTACAGCGCCACCGCATGGCCTTTATCTCACCGAGATTCGGTACCCGGAGGAATTTAGATTGCCGCCAGCAACACCGGCTTGCCGCTTCTGGTAGCGGGATTCCGCAGTTTCGGCGCTAGCCGTTAGAATACACTGGTGCGGACCCGGATCAAGATATGTGGAATCACCCGTGCGAGCGACGCGGCTGCCGCGGTCGCGGCTGGGGTCGATGCGGTAGGCTTGATCTTTTTTCCGCCGAGTCGACGTGCCGTGAGCATGAATGATGCGGTAGCAGTTGGCCGCGAGATTCCCGCGCTGGTCGACCTGGTCGGGGTATTTGTCGATCCTGCGCCGGGGCAGGTGGAGGCGGTGCTGGATCAAGTGCCAGTGACCGTGCTTCAATTTCATGGTAATGAAACAGCATTGGTCTGCGAGCAATTCAAGTTGCCCTATATAAAGGCGGTCCGGATGAAACCGGAAATCGACCCTCTCCAAACGGATCAACTGCATCCGAATGCAGGCGCCTTATTGCTCGACACCTACTGTCAACAAGAAGTCGGAGGAACCGGTGCTTCCTTCGACTGGACGCAGGCTCGAATCAAAACCCAGGCGCCCATTATCCTGGCTGGCGGCCTTTGCACCGATAATGTCCCCGAGGCCCTGACCCAATCAGACGCCTGGGGGGTAGATGTCAGCACTGGTGTGGAGGTTATGCCGGGCCTTAAAGATGCTGAAAAAATAAAGATGTTTTGCCGAACCGTCAGGGAGTTTGACGGGCAAAGGCGGACCTCCTAGACCGATGAGTTGGTTTGATCGACTGATTCCGCCGAAGATCAAAGGTGTTGGGGCGGCCGCACGCCGAGGTGTGCCGCAAGGCCTGTGGCGAAAATGCGACCAATGCAATGCAGTCCTATATGGCGCTGATCTGGATCGGAGTCTTCAAGTTTGCCCAAAATGCGGGCACCATATGCGCTTGTCCGCAAGGGCCAGGCTACAGGGGTTTTTTGATGATTCCAGTTTTGAAGAGATTGGATCCAAAGTTCGCTCGGTAGATGTTTTACGTTTCCGGGATAGTAAGCGCTATCGGGATCGTCTGACTGAAGCACAAAAGCGCAGCGAGGAAACTGAAGCGCTTGTGGCGGGTAGCGGCCTAATGAGCGGGATACCGGTAACGGCGGTGGCCTTTGAGTTTAGCTTTCTCGGGGGCTCGATGGGGTCGGCAGTGGGCGAGAAGTTCGTTCGTGCAGTAGATGAAGCGTTGGATAAGCAATCACCGTTTGTCTGTTTTAGCGCAAGTGGCGGCGCGCGGATGCAAGAAGGATTGTTTTCCTTAATGCAAATGGCGAAAACGGCTGCATCGCTCAATCGATTGCGAGAGGCGTCCATTCCTTATATCTCGGTACTTACTGATCCGACAATGGGCGGGGTCTCCGCCAGTCTGGCAATGCTTGGCGACCTGATACTGGCGGAACCTCATGCACTCATTGGTTTTGCCGGTCCCCGGGTAATCGAGCAGACTGTTCGCGAGACTTTACCGGAAGGTTTCCAGCAATCCGAGTTTTTGCTCGAGCATGGAGCGCTTGACATGGTTGTGGAGCGCCCGGAGCTACGAGCGGTTATCAGCCAGGCACTGGAGACGATGGGTTTTGGCCCAGTCGTAGTTCCCCAGGCAGAACTCGTTTTTCCGAACGATCATTCCCCTGCCTAAACGCTCCAGGAGCCGGTCGACTTCGGTGGCTAGTCATGGGTCTGGGGCTGGACGCCCTTTAGCTCAGTGGCTGGACTATATCGAGTCGATTCATCGGCGCAGTATTGACCTTACACTTGATCGGACTCGGCGCGTGTTGCATCGACTGCAGCCACGTCTACCCCCAATAGTAGTCACGATCGCCGGCACGAACGGTAAGGGCACAACCGCAGAAATGCTTAACGCGGTCTACTGTGAGGCCGGGTATCGGGTTGGGTGCTACACCTCACCTCACCTGGTCAGTTACTGTGAACGGGTAAAAATTGATGGCAAGCCGGTGCCGGAAGAAGTCTTGTGCGCCGCATTTGAGCGTGTCGAGCAGGCCAGATCTAGAGTTCCACTGACTTACTTTGAATTTGGCACGATCGCAGCTCTGGATCTTTTAGGTCATGCGGACGTTGAAGTTGGCATTCTTGAGGTTGGATTGGGAGGGCGACTCGACGCCGTTAATGCGATTAACCCGGATCTTTGTGTAGTGACCTCGATAGATCTCGACCACAAGGGCTGGCTCGGATCTACCCGGGATGCGATTGGTCGTGAAAAAGCAGGAATCTTGCGCTATGGCGGTAAAGTGGTGGTGTCAGATCCTAAGCCCCCTCAGTCTGTCCGAAGCGCATTGGAAGCCTTGCGTTGTGACGCGAGGATACTAAATGAGGATTTCTGGATTGAATGGGAAGACGAGAACGTATGGCATTGGCGTCCTGATTCCGATAAATGGCCTGGCGTGGAATCACAATGGAGTGGGAAGGGTTCACAGGCAACTGGTGGCAGGATGAATAATCTCGCCGGTACCCTGGCGGCTGTCCAGCAATTACAAAGTCGGTTACCGGTTACGTCACACCACGTCGGTATGCTTAGCGGCTTGCAAGTACCCGGTCGCCAGGAATTAATCGAAGGTGATGTAACCCGGTTGTTTGATGTTGCGCATAATCATCGCGCGGTCGCTGACCTTGCTGGGATGCTCCGTCGGGCTCGGCCACGCGGCAAGACGCGCGCTGTTTTTTCCCTGCTCAAAGATAAGGATCTCTTTAGTATTGTTGAAGAGATAAAGGGTCAGGTGGATTGTTGGTATTTGGCCGAGGTGGAGAGCGAGCGAGGGATGAGCCTAGCGGAACTCCGAGCTGGCTTGCAAGGTATGAATATTGCAGACCTGGATAAGTGTCACAGCCCTACGGACGCATACACCCAGGCACTCCTCGATTCAGCCCCAGGTGACTGGGTAGTGGTGTTTGGTTCGTTTTACCTAGTGGGTGCTATACTGGGATCGATTTCTGAAAGGACCGTTGCGTAAATGGCTGCGTCACCGGATCTTCCGTTCAACTTGAAGCACCGTCTGATTGGCGCACTGATTCTGGTGGGTGGACTGGTCATCATACTTCCTCTGCTGTTAACCGGGTCCGAGTATTTTCCTGAAAATGTCGCGCCTAGCAGTGACACGTTGTTGCAACCCAGCAGTGAATTTATCTCCAAGATTGATCCGGTAACCGAGTCAACCAGCCTCTTAAAAACAGGCGAGCCGTCAAACGAAAGTCTCGCAACCGATAGCCAGAAAGAACATCAACCCGAGCGCGAGGTTGATTTACCTGAGCCACTGGCCAAATTGACCAGCGGATGGGTTGTACGGGTTGGTGTGTTTGGGGAGTCGGCCAATGCAAACAAGCGCCGGTCCGCCTTAGAGGCAAACGATATGATCCCTCAAAGCGAGGAGATTGAATTAAATGGGAGACGGGCAGTCCGGCTGTATCTTGGGCCTTTTTCTACCGAAAGTGAGGCTGAACGCGAAAGTGCTAAAGCGGTGCTCGTTACCGGGGAGCAGGCTTTTGTTGTGAGATCTCCATGAGTCATGCGTTAGCGCTTGAAATCCTCCTAACCACTGACGTTAATGTCTGAGTTAAACGGGTTTTCGCCGCCGGGGCTATTGGACCTCGTGTTGGTAGGCGCAACCTGCCTGTCTCTTGGAATTGGCCTATTCCGGGGGTTGATTCGCGAAATTCTATCCCTGGTGTCGTGGGTTTTGGCGCTGTGGCTCGCCTATTTATATAGCGATCTTGTGGCGGCTTGGCTCGAGACCTGGCTAAAAAACTCCCAGTTGGCGAATATCATCGGGGCGGTCACCGTTTTTATCGGGGTCCTGCTGGCGTTGTCGGTCGCCGGAAGTCTGATCAGTCGTGTGTTTCGGGCCACAGGACTAACTGGCATGGATAGGCTGTTGGGAGCGGTATTTGGAACGCTGCGTGCCTTAATATTGATCATCGCTCTTCTCCTGCTGGCCCGACTCACCCCAGCTTCGGCCCAGGCTTGGTACAATGAGTCCGTGCTGGTACCGTATCTCGAACCGGCCGTTGACTGGCTTTCAACCAAAGTGGGTCACTCGCTTGATGGTTCAGGAGTTACGCCCGGGTAGATGATCCTTTCGATCCTTGGTAATTCCACTAAATAACTATTAGTCAAAGGAAGAAACGAACAAACTATGTGCGGCATTGTCGGGATTGTCTCTCACCAGCGGGTCAACCAGCTCATTTACGATGCGCTGACCGTCGTGCAGCACCGGGGCCAAGACGCCGCCGGCATAATGACTTGTGACGGCCGTCGAGTGTTTCTGAGAAAAGACAGCGGTTTGGTGCGCGACGTGTTCCAGGAACGGCATATGGTGCAGCTTGAAGGTAATATCGGTTTAGGGCATGTTCGTTACCCCACCGCTGGAAGCGACAATCGTTCCGAAGCCCAGCCTTTCTACGTTAACTCCCCGTTTGGTATCGCCCTGGGACATAACGGGAACCTGGTAAATGCTCGCGAACTCAGCCATGAATTATTTCGCGACGACCTACGCCAGTTGAACACGAGCTCAGACTCTGAGGTTTTGCTTAACGTTTTTGCTCACGAGCTAAAAGAGGCTGTTGGCCCAAGCCGTACGAGGCTTGAAAGCGATGATATTTTTCGTGCGGTCACGCGGCTGTATGAGCGTTGCCGTGGTGCGTATGCGGTGGTAGCGATGATTGTTGGATACGGCTTGGTCGCCTTCCGTGATCCTTATGGCATTCGCCCGCTGATTATCGGCAATCGGGAGCAGGGTGCAGGCCGATCTGTCATGGTCGCGTCCGAAAGTGTTGCTTTGGATGTATTGGGGTACGACCACGTGGGCGATGTCGCGCCTGGTGAGGCAGTGTTCGTCCGTACTGACGGTACGGTCGAGCGAAAAATATGTGCGCCCAGCCCACAACTTGCACCGTGCCTTTTTGAATATGTGTATCTTGCTCGCCCGGACTCAATTATCGATAAGGTAGCCGTGTACAAGAGTCGGCTTCGCATGGGCGAGAAACTCGCGGAGCAACTTCGGCGCTCGTGGCCAGATCACGATATCGATGTTGTGATCCCCATCCCGGATACCAGTCGTACTTCTGCGCTTCAGCTCGCCAACTCGCTGAGTCTTAAATATCGCGAAGGATTCATTAAGAATCGTTACATAGGTCGAACCTTTATTATGCCGGGTCAGGCAGAAAGGAAAAAATCAGTACGCCAGAAACTAAACGCAATTGACCTCGAATTCCGGGGGAAAAACGTGCTACTGGTCGATGATTCTATTGTTCGTGGCACAACCTCCCAGCAGATCATTCAGATGGCCCGTGATGCGGGGGCTGCGAAGGTCTACTTTGCTTCAGCCGCTCCACCGGTGCGTTACGCCAATGTTTATGGTATTGACATGCCTGCGCCGGACGAACTGGTGGCCAGCGGACGTTCAGAGGAAGAAATCAGGGTTTTCATTGGGGCAGATAGATTGATTTACCAAAGGCTGGACGACCTGGTCGCAACGATTAAAGAGGGCAATCCCGACATTCAGCAGGTTGACGCCTCTTGTTTCGACGGTAAATACGTCACCGGAGATGTGACTCACGAATTTCTTCGCGGTGTGGCCGACGAGCGGGGCGATGCTTCTCGTGCGCCGGACTCTGGGGCGCTTGATGTTGCCGAGATCAGCGTCTACCACTAAATCACGAGGCGATCGCTTTTGCCGGCGTGCACAAGTTCAAGCGTGTGTTGATCAAGTCGAATAAAACTTGGGGCCTGACCCCAGTCCCCTAAAACCACGCGGTGCGCGCTCACAGACCCGGGTAACGATAACTGGTGAACCGCAGGTCGATGAGTATGGCCGTGAATCAGTAATTCAACCCCATGCAAACGCATAACATCATCAACAGCCCTCTGGGTAACATCCATGATGGCCGAAGCCTTCAAGGTTTTTCCTGATTCACTGCGGTAACGTACGGCCTTGGCCATCTCATCGCGGATGCTTAGCGGTCGGGAAAGAAAATCATCCTGCCAGGCTTGGTCCCGCACCATTTTTCGAAAGGCCTGATGACTACGATCATCTGTGCATAGGTTATCCCCGTGCATTAACAGTATTGGCCGGTCATCAAGCTGCAGCAGATGCTCATCATCAAGCAGCGTGATTCCGCAGCGTTCGGCAAAATCCTTGCCGATAAGAAAGTCACGATTGCCTCTCATGAAACTCGTGCTAATGTCTTGATCAGCAAGTTCGGTCAGGGCCTGCTCTACCTGATTTTGCTCCAGATATTCACAAGCGTCATCGCCCAGCCAATACTCAAAGAGGTCTCCAAGAATAAAAAGTGAATCGCCAGGGTTGAGTTGCTTGAGATAGGCGCGAAATCGCACCAACAGGGCATTGTCGGCAGGCGTTAAGTGTAAATCAGAAATAAGATGAATCAAGGCGAGCCTTCTCAGTGGGTCTGGGCCCGCTTTTTACAAATAGGCGGATTACCCGGTTGGCGGCCCGGAGTGTTTTGGTTAACATTCGCCCCCCGTTCCCCTTTAAGATTCTCGTTATGCCGTTGCGTATTTATAACAGTCTAACCCGAACCAAAGAAATCTTTACCCCGTTGAACCCAGGGGTAGTGCGCATGTATGTCTGCGGTATGACGGTCTATGATTATTGCCACTTGGGTCACGCGAGGGTTTTGGTTATTTTTGATATGGTGGTTCGGGTTCTGAGGGCCAAAGGATTTGAGGTCCGCTATGTACGCAATATAACTGATATCGATGACAAGATTATCGTCCGGGCGGCAGAGTTGAACGAACCTTTCGATGTGGTGACAGAACGGTTTATCACAGCGATGCACGAGGACGAAGATCTGTTGAATGTTATCCGTCCAGACCAAGAACCCCGTGCCACTGGATATATTGCTGAGATCGTGAATATGATTCAAACCCTTGAAGAAAAGGGTTTTGCCTACGCGGCAAAAAATGGCGATGTGTATTTCCGTGTGCGTGGATTCGATGGGTATGGCGCTTTGTCAGGTCGCTCGCTCGATGCTCTGATGGTAGGAGCCCGGGTAGCAAAAGACGAGGCAAAAGATGATCCGCTTGACTTTGTCCTGTGGAAAGCAGGCAAGCCTGGAGAGCCGAGCTGGCAATCGCCCTGGGGGGCTGGTCGTCCGGGCTGGCACATCGAGTGTTCGGCGATGTCAACTCGCTGCCTTGGTGATAGCTTCGATATCCATGGTGGCGGGATGGATTTGCGTTTTCCGCATCATGAGAATGAAATCGCCCAAAGCGAAGGGGCAACCGGTCGCAAGTTCGTAAACACATGGATGCATAATGGTTACGTTCAAATTGACCAAGAAAAAATGTCCAAGTCAACGGGCAACTTTTTTACGATCCGCGAGATCCTTGCTCAGGATACGGACGCCTCCCGCGCTGGAGAGGTGATACGTTTTATGATCCTGCTAAGCCATTATCGCAGCTCTTTGAATTTTTCAGAGCAAGGCCTGATGCAGGCGCGTGCTGGTCTGGAGCGACTGTATCTTGTGCTTCATAAGGGTAGGGGGTTGAATGGCGGGTGTGACGAAGAGTGCTCGGATCGTTACCGCGTGCGGTTTGATGAGGCGCTTGAAGACGATTTCAATACTGCTGCTGCAATCGCTGTCCTTTTTGATGCCGCAAGGGAGATCAACCGGGACTTGGATGCCAATAATAGGGGCATTGCCGGGGCGAGAATCAGACAATTACGCAAACTTGCTGGTTCGCTGGGATTACTTTATCAGGAGCCTGCCCGGTTTCTCGGGTTGTCGGGCCACTCGGGCGAAAGCGAGGAGGATATTGACCTTAGAGTTGGCGCTCTGATTGAGCAACGCGCCCAGGCTCGGCGCGATGGCAACTACACGAAGGCAGACACAATCCGCTTGCAGTTGGAAAATCAGGGCATTGTCCTTGAGGATCTTGAGGACGGAACGACAATATGGCGCCGGCATTGAATTTACAGCATGCTACCGAACTGTTTATAATTTAAGTTGTTGGTTCGTTTCTGATTTCTATCGGCCACTAGGCAACTCCCACTCTTCTACCGAGGTTCATATATGGAACTGACCGGCGCTCAGATCGTCGTTCAAAGCCTGAAAGATGAAGGCGTCGATACTGTTTTCGGTTATCCCGGAGGCGCGGCACTGCACATCTATGATGCCTTTTATGCCCAAAAGGAGGTAAGGCATATTCTGGTTCGCCACGAGCAGGGAGCAACCCACGCTGCTGACGGATACGCCCGTGCTACCGGAAAACCTGGCGTCGTGTTGGTCACGTCAGGCCCTGGCGTCACGAATACGATAACCGGTATTGCTACCGCCTATATGGATTCGATCCCGATGGTCATCCTGACCGCCCAGGTGCCGACGAGTCTGATCGGGGATGACGCCTTTCAGGAGGTCGATACTTTCGGGATCACCCGACCGTGTGTGAAGCATAATTATCTCGTTCGCGACGTCAAGGATCTCGCAACAACGATCAAAAAAGCGTTTTTCATTGCGAATTCAGGCCGGCCCGGTCCGGTAGTTGTTGATATCCCTAAGGACGTCACAGCGAATAAGACTGAGTATCTTTATCCGAAAACCGTGCAGATCCGCTCTTATGCCCCGGTCAAAAAAGGGCATTCCAAGCAGATTTCGCGCGCAGCTAAGCTACTGCTTTTGGCCAAACGTCCGGTGATCTACTCTGGGGGCGGTATCATTCTTTCCGGTGCGTCAGGCGAGCTTACAGCCCTGGTCGACCTACTGGGGTACCCATGCACAAATACGTTGATGGGGCTGGGCGGACTGGCGTCGGATCATCCTCAGTTTTTGGGCATGCTTGGCATGCACGGAACCTACGAAGCAAACATGGCGATGTACGAGTGCGATGTAATGCTTGCGGTAGGCGCCCGTTTCGATGATCGAGTGACCGGAGACCTTAAGAAGTTTTCTCCGCACGCCAGAATTATCCACATTGATATCGACCCAGCATCGATTGGCAAGAACGTCCGGGTAGAAATTCCTATCGTGGGCGATGCCTCGGTAGTGCTGGAACAACTTGTGAGCGCGATCCGAGGGAGCGCGGATCAGCCGGATGCCGAGAGTCTTGGCAAATGGTGGGAACAGATCAAACAGTGGCAAAGCCGCGACTCACTCGGGTTTGAAATGAGCACAGAGGTGATCAAACCTCAGTTCGTAGTCCAGAAATTGCACGAAATAACAGGTGGCGATGCGTTTGTTACCTCGGACGTGGGCCAGCATCAGATGTGGGCCGCCCAGTACTATGGTTTTAGCAACCCGCGTCGCTGGATCAATTCCGGTGGACTTGGGACTATGGGCTTTGGATTGCCTGCTGCCATTGGCGTCCAATTGGCCCATCCTGAGGCCACAGTAGCTTGCGTAACCGGTGAGGCCAGCATCATGATGTGCATCCAGGAGTTATCAACCTGCAAGCAGTATGATCTGCCACTTAAAATCGTTAATTTGAACAATCGATACATGGGCATGGTTCGGCAATGGCAGGAGTTTTTCTACGATCGGCGCTACTCACATTCATATATGGACTCGTTGCCAGATTTTGTTGAGCTTGCTGCCAGTTTTGGACACGTCGGTGTCAAAATCGAGGATCCAGCAGATGTTGAGGACGCTCTGCGTGAAGCCATCGCTACCACGGATAAACTGGTCTTTCTCGACTTCATAACGGACCAGACCGAAAACGTATATCCAATGATTGCTGCCGGTGCCGGGCATAACCAAATGGTATTAAAGCCGAGCGCGGACGGTTCGAAACCCCCCGAGCGGGAGCTGGCCTGACAGATGAGGCGAATCCTCTCTTTACTGGTAGAAAACGAGCCTGGGGCCTTATCCAGGGTCGCTGGTCTCTTCTCGGCGCGAGGTTATAACATCGAGTCGCTTACGGTTGCCCCAACTGAGGACGAGTCCCTCTCTCGAATGACTATTGTCACCCGGGGTTCTGACGAGGTGATTGAGCAGATTACCAAGCAACTTAATAAATTAATTGATGTGGTTCGCTTACTCGATCTTACTGAGGGGCGACATATTGAGCGCGAACTGTTGCTACTGAAGGTTCGTGCCCAAGGTGCAGACCGCGAGGAAATCAAAAGACTAGTGGATATATTCCGGGGCCGTATTATCGACGTCGATGAGGAAACCTACACTATTGAACTCACCGGCCCGGGTGATAAGCTGAATGCGTTTATAGCTGCCTTGCCTTCAGCGGAAGTTTACGAAGTAGTCCGTAGTGGGGTGTCCGGGATTGCTAGAGGTGATCGAGCCTTGCGTCTGTAGGGCCACGGATTCATTAATTTATGAACGTCAGCGTATAAAGAGGAAGCGCCAAAATGAAAGTTTTTTATGACAACGATGCCGATCTGAAGATTATTACCGGCAAAACCGTCGCCGTGATCGGGTATGGCTCCCAAGGACATGCTCACGCCAACAATCTTCGCGACAGCGGGGTTGATGTGATCGTAGGTCTGCGCGAGGACTCAGGTTCCCGGAGTAAGGCAGAGAAAGCTGGCTTGAAAGTCACTTCGGTCCATGAGGCGGTTGCATCGGCCGATATAGTGATGATGCTGGTACCGGACGAACTGGCCGCAGATTTATATACGGAGTCCGTTGCTCCCAATCTTAAGGCCGGTGCCGCTCTGGCCTTCGCCCATGGGTTTAATGTGCATTTTGGTTTTATTGAACCCAGCCCTGAAATTGACGTAATTATGATTGCACCCAAAGGCCCTGGGCACCTGGTTCGATCAACCTACACGGAAGGGGGCGGTGTGCCCTGTCTGATCGCGGTAGAGCAGGATCCGAGCGGCACAGCCCGCGAAACAGCACTGTCCTACGCCAGTGCCATTGGCGGTGGGCGTGCCGGGGTTATCCAAACGACGTATAAAGAAGAGACCGAGACTGATCTATTTGGGGAGCAGACGGTCTTGTGTGGCGGCTTAACATCGTTGATCCAAGCTGGATTTGAAACCTTGGTCGAGGCCGGATACGCACCTGAGATGGCCTATTTTGAATGCTTGCATGAGACCAAATTGATCGTCGATCTCATCTACGAAGGCGGGATTGCAAATATGCGCTACTCCATCTCCAATACCGCAGAATATGGTGACGTCACTCGAGGGCCTCGCGTTATCACTTCAGAAGTTAAGGCCGAAATGAAAATCATCCTTGACGAAATACAGTCCGGCAAATTTGCCCGTGAGTGGATGGCAGAGAGCCGCTCTGGCAGCAAGCGATTTAACGGGCTGCGAGAGCAAGGTCAAACTCATCAGATAGAGGCGGTCGGTGCGAACCTGCGCGGCATGATGCCGTGGATTCAAAAAGGTAAGCTGGTTGACAAGGAGCGCAACTGAGTTACGCAACTTGGGGCACTAACAGTTGCTGTCGCCTCGAGGTGGGTTAGGCCGTGATTGCCCGAGAGGGCTGGACCCGAATTGCGATTGCTCTGGGAGTCGCGGCGGTAATACATGCGCTGGCCGGGCCTTGGTGGGCACTTCCCTGGTGGCTTGTCTGCGCGCTGGTTATTCAGTTTTTCCGAGATCCCAAACGCATCATCCCCATGCAATCCGGGATAGTTGTTGCCCCTGCCCATGGCCGGGTGGTAAGCATTGGGCCGGGCCAAGATCCGTTCAGCGGTACCGAGGCAATACAAATCAGCATCTTCATGAATATATTCTCTGTTCACTCAAACCGGATTCCGGTGAGCGGCGATATAACTCAACGCCAGTATCATCCCGGGCGGTTCTTTAACGCCGAGTTGGATAAGGCCTCCCAGGAAAACGAACGCTGCGCGATCAGTATCCACACGGATAATGGTTTTGATGTCAGTTGTGTTCAGATTGCCGGCTTGGTTGCACGGCGGATACTGACTTACGTGAAAGTTGGCGATCGAGTTCAACATGGCCAACGATTTGGATTTATCAGGTTTGGCTCGCGAGTCGACCTGTACCTGCCCCCGCAAAGCCGTGTGGTAGCCAGTCTCGGTAAATGGGTCTTGTCGGGCAGTGATATCATTGCCTACCTACCTGTGCTAGAGAAGCCATGAGTAATTTTCGAAAGGTCACGTCCCTTGAATCGACAGATAAACCCCCAAAGGGGATTTATATACTGCCGAATCTTTTTACCACAGCGAGCCTATTAGCGGCCTTTTACGCCATTATTCAATCAACGGTTGGCAACTTTGAGAATGCAGCGATTGCAGTGATTATCGCTGCAGTGCTTGACTCGTTGGATGGCCGTGTCGCACGGATGACCAATACCGTAAGTGATTTCGGCAAAGAGTATGACTCGCTGGTAGATCTGGTCGCTTTTGGATTGGCTCCGGCCTTGATCCTTTTTGAGTGGGGACTGAAAGACCTTGGAAAAATTGGGTGGTTGACAGCATTTATTTATGTTGCAACTACCGCGCTGAGATTGGCCCGCTTCAACACTCAGGAAATCTCGAGTAAACGGTATTTTCACGGCTTGCCGTGCCCTGCGGCCGCGGTTCTTCTAGCCGCCAGTGTCTGGGTTGCAGATAGTTACCAACTTTCCGGAGGCCTGTACACAACTTCTGGGTTGGCGGCCATGTTTTTGCTTTCCTTGGCTATGGTCAGCAGTTTGCCTTATCGCAGTTTCAAAGATCTGGACCTCAAACACCGGGTCCCATTTATGGCGGTTTTGGGATTGGTACTGGTATTCGTTCTAATCTCGTTTGATCCGCCGCGGGTTCTTTTTTTGGCGTTTAGCTCCTACGCGGTTTCGGGAATCGTGACTTGGGCTCTAAAACATCGCAAGGGCGAAAAAGTTTTTGCACCATCAGACGATGAGCCCGAGGCGGACGATGCGGTCTCAGGATCGACTCGTGACAAGATGTCTAATTAGCATGAGGCAATTGAATTAACGGCTGAGTAGGGCTTGGTGCTGATGAGGCTTTGCCCTAAATGGGGGACGCGGTATACTGGCGCAATGCAACCGCGTATTTCCCCTCGAAACTTCGCACCAATCACAGGACGGCTGCGACCCGACGCGCGCCTGCTGACCAGCCACGCTCTTCAGATTCTGCTGCGCCGTTTGGCGCACTAACTTCTCAACCATTTATCACTCCGCAACATCACAGCCGCCGCTGCTAAAGCGAACGGCTATGATTGCGGGTTATCCGCTGCTGTTTCAGCTGAAAACACAATACCAGCTTTGGAGAGTTGAGTATGAGTAGCCAACTAATTATTTTTGACACCACCTTGCGAGACGGGGAGCAAAGCCCGGGCGCTTCGATGACAGTGGACGAGAAGGTGCGTATCGCACGCATTTTAGAAAAACTGGGAGTCGACGTGATTGAAGCCGGGTTTCCTGCCGCCAGCGTGGGCGATTTCGAGGCCGTTCAGAAGGTTGCGAGCCAAATCGGGGATAGCCGTATTTGTGCCTTGGCTCGAGCAAATCCAGGCGATGTGTCTCGCGCCGCTGAGGCGATCCGTGGGGCCCGCGCTTCGCGGATTCATACCTTCATTGCGACCTCTCCAATTCACATGAAAGCTAAGCTACGGATGTCCCCTGAAGATGTACTCGAGAAAGCTGTAGCAGCTGTTAAGCAGGCCCGAGCCAGCACTGATGATGTCGAGTTTTCAGCAGAAGATGCTGGTCGATCGGATGAGGATTTTCTTTGCCGAATATTTGAGGCCGTGATCGATGCTGGTGCGAGCACCGTAAACGTTCCCGACACAGTCGGCTACACCATGCCTGAGCAGTTCGGCGAGATGTTCGCAAGATTGATGAACCGGATTCCGAATGCCGATAAGGTAGTCTTTTCGGTGCACTGTCATAACGATCTAGGTGTCGCGGTTGCGAATTCCTTGGCCGCGATTAAGGCCGGGGCCCGGCAGGTTGAATGTACGATCAATGGGCTCGGCGAGCGTGCCGGGAACGCCTCCCTTGAGGAGATCGTAATGGCCGTGCGCACCCGTCAGGATTTTTTCCCCTGTGACAGCAGGCTCGATACCACCCACATTCTTGCTGCCAGTCGTCTGGTTTCCAATATCACAGGTTTCCCGGTGCAACCAAACAAGGCGATCGTTGGTGCTAACGCATTCGCTCACGAGGCGGGGATACATCAAGATGGCGTGCTGAAACAGCGTGATACCTACGAGATCATGCGTGCCGAGGACGTCGGCTGGAGCGCCAATCAGATTGTGCTTGGAAAACATTCGGGCCGGAATGCATTCAGGGAACGTATGGTTGCTTTGGGTATTGAGTTCTCGAGCGAGGCGGAATTGAATCTGGCGTTCGACCGTTTTAAAGAGCTGGCCGATAAAAAACATGAGATTTTTGATGATGATCTTCAAGTGTTGGCCGGGGACAGCGCCGCTTCACATCGCGACGAAACCCTGCGGTTTGTTTCATTAAAAACCGTTTCCCAGACGGGCGATGCTCCGGTAGCTGAATTGACCCTTGAGAAGGCTGGCTCTGAAGAGACCGCCAAGACAACCGGCGATGGTTTGGTGGATGCGTCCTTTAGGGCAGTTGACGACATTGTGCCTGGAAATCGTGCACTTCTACTCTATTCGGTTAATGCCATTACAGCAGGGTCCGATTCACAAGGCGAGGTCAGTGTCCGGCTACAGGAAAACGGGCGTATCGTTAACGGGCAAGGTACCGATACAGATATCGTTGTTGCATCGGTGAAGGCGTATGTAAACGCCCTGAATAAGTTGCAGATGAGCCCCCAACGATTTAATCCGCAAAGTGGCGATACCGTTTAGGACATCGGGCCGATGAGGAGCCGGTCCCAGTATCTTCGTGAGATGGGATTGACACCATGGGCCCTGACTACTGACACGCGAGGTATCGCCAGTCAGCATGTCGAACCAGCCTCGAGCGATGTAGAGCCTTTAGGAAAGGTACCACCTTCGGGTTGGGCCTCATTACAGCAGCAGGTAGGTAATTGTACGAGGTGCAACCTACATACCACCCGCAAAACAACGGTTTTCGGCGAAGGAGATCCTAAAGCGGACTGGCTGTTGGTCGGTGAGGCGCCGGGCGCTGAGGAGGACCGGCAGGGGCTACCCTTTGTAGGGCGCGCCGGTCAATTACTGAATCGAATGTTATTCAGTGTAGATCTCGCGCGCGATGAGGTTTTTGTTGCCAACGTTCTTAAGTGTCGACCGCCTGATAACCGGGATCCGTTTGGCGAAGAGGTGAGCACGTGTGTGTCATTCCTGCATCAACAGGTCACGTTTATTCAACCTAAAATTATTCTCGCAATGGGGCGCTTTGCCGCTCAGGCGCTACTTCGGACGGATCAGACCATAGGCCAACTTCGAGGGCGGATCCACCGGTATCCTGCCTATGACATCCCATTGGTGGTTACGTATCACCCGGCATATCTTTTACGTTCACCACAAGCCAAAGCGAAGGCCTGGGACGACCTGATCCTTGCCCTGGCTGAATTCGACGGGGCGGCAGGTAGTGAGAATGTTTGACAATCTGGGAAGTTGCCCGGCCCGCCTGCGTACCTGCGGGGCCGGCGGGCGAGGTTCCCTGGAATTGCGCATCTCCTGTGTGCCTTGGACTGTGCACGTTAATGCTGCCACGTAAAAACTGGACGGGATCAGGTGAGGTCGGTGCCAAGGCCTTAGCCAGCCACACCGGGCTCAAGGCCTGGTTTGATGGACCTCTGGGAAAGACTGTTTCACGGTCTGCCGTTGAAAAAAGTTCTGAATTAATACCGCGCACCTATTATCCGACAGGGCTGCAACTGGGGCCTGGTCCAGAAGATTTTCTTTCAAAGGTGGACCTTGGGCTCGCCATTTATTCTCCCAGCGTCCGCGCGTCGAATCCTCAGCACGTAGTCACCACTGCAAGCGAGGCACTTCCATTTAGTGCGCGCTCTATCGATTTACTTATCCTCCCTCACACGCTGGATTTTTCGAATGAACCGCATAGGGTCCTGCGCGAGGTGGGCTCGATTCTGGCGGCAGAGGGGATTCTCGTCGTTTGTGGTTTTAATCGATGGAGTCTGTGGGGTCTGAGGCGGGCTGTAACTGCTCGCCCGAGGCCCTCGCCCTGGAGCGGCGATTTCCTGTCTCCTGCAAGGGTCCAAGACTGGATGCGCCTGCTGGGTTTGGAAATACTAGGCGGTAAGATGATGTTCTATCAGCCTCCCGTTAGCGCGACGGGCCTGCTTCGCAAAACCGACTTTCTCGAAAAGGCGGGCGATCGCTGGTGGCCGCTTCTCGGTGGGATCTACCTGCTCGTCGCCCGTAAAAAACGACTGGGACTCACCGGTACCAAGATCAGAATGGCGAGGCATCGGCCGTTCGGCATCGATGCGATGGCACCTACAATTCCTCGCCAAACTAAGATAAGAGGGCCCAGATTGTGAAAACGGAAACCGCAGACGAAGGAGAAGTTCGCATTTATACCGACGGCGCCTGTCGCGGGAACCCGGGAATAGGGGGCTGGGGCGTACTCATTATTGGCGAATCCTCGCAAACAGAGCTTTTAGGGGCTGAACCGGCTACAACCAACAACCGTATGGAACTTAAAGCGGCGATAGAAGGTCTTGAAGCAGTAGGGGCTAGCCAACCGGTCGCGGTCTATACAGACTCACAGTATGTTCGTAACGGCATTACCGACTGGATGACTAAGTGGAAGCGAAATGGCTGGCGTACCGCCTCGCGCAAAGCGGTCAAAAATCAGGACTTATGGGAGGCATTAGACAATGCAAGGCAGGCTCGGTCAGTCAGTTGGCACTGGGTCCGGGGCCATAGTGGACACCCACAAAACGAACGGGCCGATGCTCTGGCGAATCTGGCAATAGATGATTATTTAAAGGACGGGGAGAGAAATTGACTACACGATTGGTTGTTTTGGATACTGAGACGACAGGACTTGATGCAACGGCCGGCCATCGGGTGATCGAAGTGGGCGGCGTAGCTATTTCGGATCGAAAGCACAGTGATGAGCAATTTCATTCTTACCTTAACCCTGAGCGCAGCATCGATGCTGGCGCTCTCGAAGTCCACGGGATCACAGAATCTTTTCTCGCCGATAAACCATTGTTCAAAGATATCCTGGAATCGTTTGTCGAGTTTGTGACGGGCGCAGAGTTGGTTATTCATAATGCCCCGTTTGACCTGGGTTTTCTTAATAATGAGCTCGAGTTGGCGGGGGACCCCCGCAGGCTTGAGGACTTCTGTACGGTAACAGACACTCTGAAGTTGGCCCGGGAGCTTCACCCGGGGCAGCGCAACAGCTTAGATGCTTTATGTCGCCGTTATGGCGTAGATAACTCCGGTCGAACCCTTCATGGGGCACTACTTGATGCTGAAATTCTGGCGGATGTTTACTTGGCGATGACCGGTGGACAAACCGATCTGCAGCTAGAGGGGGTTTCGGGTCAGATCGGGATGGATCGGCGACCGGGCAGGTCTGGCAGTAACGCCGGGCGGAATTTCGCGATAATTCCCGCCTCGAATGAAGAGTTGGTTGCCCATCGCAAATGGGTTGAACTGTTGGGCGCAAGCAGCGTCTGGAATTCAGTGGATTCGCCTGGCGACAATGAATCGGGCTGAAATATCCTGATGGAAGAGTCCCGCAGGCCTTTGGCTCTACTTTTTAACTTAAGCATCCATTGGCTTAAAATACCCGAAGAAGGGAGAGAATGAATGTCAATTGATCAAAGCAAAGGAGCGTCAGATGAGTGACAGTATTATTCACAAAGTTAATTCAAACTTTGCGCAAGATGCCCATATCAATGAAGAGCAGTATCGACATATGTACCAGCAATCAATCGCGGACCCGGATAGTTTTTGGGCGGATCAAGCTGAGAAATTTGTCAGTTGGTTTAGCCCCTGGCATACGGTAAGCAATTGGGACTACCACACCGGGGACATCCGGTGGTTCGAAGGGGCGACCCTAAACGTTTCCTATAACTGTATTGATCGGCACCTCGAAACCCGATCCGACCAGGTGGCAATAATCTGGGAAGGTGACGATCCGACCGACGATAAGAAGTTGACTTACCGGCAGCTGCATGACCAGGTTTGCCGATTTGCGAATGTTCTTAAGGATCGGGGTGTCAGCAAGGGCGATTGTGTGTCCATTTACATGCCTATGATTCCAGAAGCCGCGGTGGCGATGTTGGCCTGCGCACGTATTGGCGCAATTCACTCAGTCGTTTTTGGCGGATTCTCGCCGGATGCGCTACGGGATCGAATCCTGGATTCTGACTGCCGGGTGGTAATTACTGCGGACGAAGGGCCACGCGGCGGCAAGGCGGTACCCTTAAAGGCTAATGTGGAGACAGCACTCGCCGGATGTCCGGATGTCCACACGACTATTGTGGTGCGGCGGACCGGCAAAGATGTGCCTGCCAGTGCTAGCCGTGATGTCTGGTATGACGAAGCTATGGCAGTTGCATCGCCTGATTGTGATCCGGAGCCAATGGGTGCCGAGGATCCACTTTTCATATTGTATACATCCGGCTCGACCGGGAAGCCAAAAGGAGTTCTACATACCTGCGGCGGATACCAACTGTACACCGCGATGACCCATCGCTATGTGTTTGACTATCACGATGGCGATGTCTACTGGTGTACCGCTGACGTCGGCTGGATCACTGGGCACAGCTATATTGTCTATGGCCCCCTGACCAACGGAGCGATAACCTTGATGTTCGAGGGGGTGCCTACCTACCCGGATGCCTCGCGTTTCTGGCAAGTGGTAGATAAACATCAGGTGAACATCTTCTACACCGCGCCCACTGCCATCCGGGCATTGATGGGGCAAGGTAACCAACCGGTCGATTCGACCAGCCGCACCAGTCTCAAGCTGTTGGGAACGGTAGGAGAGCCGATTAATCCAGAGGCATGGGAGTGGTATTTCAATACCGTCGGCGATGGGCGTTGCCCAGTTGTGGATACCTGGTGGCAGACAGAAACCGGTGGAATTTTGATTACCCCGTTGCCAGGGGCGACCGACCTTAAACCGGGATCGGCCACACGACCATTTTTCGGAATCGAACCTGCCTTGTTGAACGCCGACGGCCAGGTTCTCGAAGGCGCGGCCGAGGGCAACCTGGTGATCACGGGCTCCTGGCCTGGACAGATGCGTACAATCTACGGGGATCACGAGCGGTTTATTCAGACTTACTTTTCAGCGTACCCAGGTTATTACACTACAGGTGATGGGGCCCGCCGCGATGACGACGGTTATTATTGGATTACCGGTCGCGTGGACGACGTGATCAACGTATCCGGGCACCGCATGGGAACCGCCGAGGTAGAAAGTGCCCTGGTTTCGCATGAGCAGGTCGCAGAAGCTGCGGTTGTCGGATACCCCCATGAAATCAAGGGACAAGGGATTTACGCGTACGTCACTCCTATGGCCGGTGTGACGCCGAGCGAGGAGCTTCGCCGGGGGCTCATAGCCCAGGTACGCAAGGAAATCGGCCCTATTGCAAGCCCGGATATCATCCAATGGGCGCCGGGCCTACCTAAAACCCGATCGGGAAAGATCATGCGCCGTATCCTGCGCAAAATAGCCGCGAATGAGCTGGAAAATCTTGGTGATACATCCACTCTGGCAGAGCCAGCGGTGGTAGATGAATTGATCAAGAATCGGGTAAATTAGGTCGTTCGGCCCGGATCCGAGTCTAATCCGGCTTGCCTGATAACCCTTTGGCGGCTAGAATTGCGCGCCTTAAGCGCTAAAAAAGCGCGCTCCTTGCCTCACCGCGAAATATTGGGAGGCTCCAACTCGAAGGGAGAATACTCATGCGACACTACGAAGTCGTGTTCCTTGTGCATCCAGATCAGAGCGAGCAGGTGCCCGCGATGGTCGAAAAATATCGCGGCCTCATCGAAGGCAACGGTGGCCAGATTCATCGTTGTGAGGACTGGGGCCGGCGTCCACTTGCTTATACCATCGGTAAAGTGCATAAGGCCCACTATGTTTTGATGAACGTTGAAATAGATCAGCCAACGATGGATGAAATGGCGAATATGTTCAAGTTCAGCGATGCCGTCATCCGTAACCTTGTGATCCGTCGAAAAGAGGCTGTTACTGAGGCCTCGGCACTGGTAGTTGAGGCTGGAGCAGGCGCAGTTGACAGTGAACAAAAGCCTGCTGAGGTCGCCCCGAAAACCCAGAGCAGTCCAGTTGAGCCAGTAGCACAGGTAGAGCCCGCAGAGGCTGACGGCCCGGACCTCGTGCGAGTCGAGGCCGATTCCACCCAAACCCCCAAGACTCTGGCGGATGACCCACCTGTTATTGATCAGCCTGACGACCCGCCTGTTATTGATGAGCCTAAAGAGGACCAAGTGTGATGAACAGGTTTAATAAAAGACGCAAGTACTGCCGGTTTACCGCGCTAGGGATTAAAGAGGTCGACTACAAGGACCTCGAGACTCTTAAAGGGTTTATCACTGAGACCGGCAAGATTATGCCCAGCCGTAATACCGGCACCAAGGCCCGTTATCAGCGGCAACTAGCAACGGCAATCAAGCGCGCTCGGTTTTTAGCACTATTGCCGTATACAGATCAGCACTGAGGGGCAGGCAGATGGAATTAATACTGCTTGAAAAAATCCAGAATCTGGGCGATCTGGGCGATTTGGTAAACGTGAAGTCGGGGTATGGGCGAAATTACCTGATCCCCCAAGGAAAGGCAGTTCCTGCCACCGGAGAAGCTCGTGAAAAAGTAGAAACGCGGCGCCGGGAATTGGCAAAAATGGATTCGGTACGCCTTGAAGCGGCCCAGGCCAAAGCTGCATTACTGCCGGAAAAGATTACCGTGTCTCGGCTTGCCAGTGAGGAAGGGAGGCTTTTTGGCTCGGTCAGTTCGACCGACATCGCCGAATTGCTTCAGGCGACAGACATTGCGATTCAGCGTTCAGAAATTGATATGCCCGAGGGCCCGATCAAGACCACGGGAGAGCATCAGGTTTCGGTAATCCTCCACCCAGAAATCCAGAGTAACCTGATAGTCTTGGTCGAAGCGGAGGCTTCGCCTGAATCAGAGATTAAGGTATCGGACGTAGACCTCGAGGGTAGCACTCCAGAGTAAAAACAAGAGGTTGTCAATTCGCTCAGCCGAACCGCTGACCTCTCTTTTTACGCTCATAGCCCTTGGTGGCTATTAAAGCCCGGAGCCGTTGTCTACAATAGTTGTTCTGTAGACATAATCGTCACCTATGACAAACGGCAACACAGTTTATGCCTCAGTCCGAACTTAGTAGAAAACCCACGAGTTTGGAGGCACGCATCCCGCCTCAGGCGCTCGAGGCCGAGCAGTCGGTTCTCGGCGGCCTGCTGGTCGATGCCCGGCGTTGGGACGAGGTGGCCGAGGCGGTCGCAACCGAGGATTTTTACACGCGATCCCACCGGGAGATCTTTACGGCGATCCGTTCTTTGAACGAGAGCGGTGAAGCCGTCGATATCGTTACGGCGTCTGAATGGCTAAAGAATAACGGGACTCTTGAGAAGGCAGGAGGCCTGGCATACTTGGGTGAACTGGCGAACCGTACACCAGGAACGGCCAATGTCACTGCCTATGCCCGGATCGTTAAAGAGCGATCTGTACTACGATCGTTGATCAATGCAGCGGCTGAGATCACAGAAAAGGCCTATTACCCAGATGGAGTCGACACAGCTTCACTGATCGACTTCGCGGAAAAACTGGTTTTTGATATATCTGATTCTGACCGACGCCAGTCGGGAGCATTTCAGCCAATTCAAGGCCTGTTGACTCAGGCGGTAGATCGGATTGAAGAGCTTTATGAGTCCAAACAGCCGATCACCGGTGTAGCAAGTGGGTTCAAAGACCTGGATAACCTGACCTCCGGATTTCAGCCTGCGGACCTCGTTGTGGTGGCTGGCCGCCCATCGATGGGAAAGACCAGCCTGGCGATGAATATTGCAGAAAATGCTGCCGTTGGAAGTAAGCTTCCCGTCGCAGTCTTCAGTATGGAGATGCCCGGACAGCAGCTGGCGATGCGGATGTTAGCCTCACTGGGGCGAATTAATGCCCACCGAGTCAGAACTGGTCAACTCAGCCAAGAGGACTGGCCTCGTTTGACCTCTGCGGTTGGCTTACTTGATGAGTCGCCAATTTTTATTGACGATACTCCCGCACTGACGCCTATGGACTTGCGCACGCGGCTTCGCCGGTTGATTCGTGAGCATGGGCAGTTGGGCGTGGTGGTTGTTGATTATCTTCAGTTAATGCAGACTGGCCAGAGCACCGAGAACCGTGCGGTTGAGGTGGCGAATATCACCCGGGCATTAAAGATCATTGCAAGAGAGGCTCGGGTCCCGGTAGTGGTTCTGTCCCAGCTTAACCGGGGGCTTGAACAGCGTCCCAACAAGCGCCCCATCATGTCTGATCTTCGAGAATCCGGTGCGATCGAGCAAGATGCAGACGTGATTTTGTTTATTTATAGAGACGAGGTATATAACGAAGACAGTCCTGAGAAAGGCACGGCTGAGATCATCGTAGCCAAGCAACGCAACGGGCCAATAGGAACGGTGCGCCTTACTTTTTTGGGCGAATACACTCGATTCGAAAACTATACGCCGGCCTTTGAGAATTCTGGATATTGACCGAGCGGTGGGCCCGGATGTGTGCCGATACACCGGCTAGCGCCTATTCTCCTGTGACACTTTTACCCCGACCCTTTGGTGGCCATGCTGCTCGAGTGACTACTTTGCTAGCCGCCAAGACATGCGCCAAACCGAGTAATGACGTGACCTGATGCCACGATCTGAAACCTTAACCCGTTATATCTGTGCCAGTTGCGGCCAGGGTTTCGGCAAATGGACCGGACAGTGCGCCGGCTGCATGCAATGGAACACGTTGGCAGAGCAGGCCGTCGTGACGACTCGCTCGAGACGCGGGAAAAATCCCGCGACCGCCCCCCAGTCTTTGGCTCAGGTGGGTGCGCAGGCGAGCACTCGCCACCTCACCGGGTTAGGAGAGCTTGATCGAGTACTGGGCGGAGGCATCGTTCCAGGGTCCGTGATACTACTTGGTGGAGAGCCGGGGATCGGCAAGAGCACGCTTGCGTTACAAACGCTCGCGGGTTTATCCCAGGATCAACCTACCTTGTACGCCAGTGGGGAAGAATCTTTGGAGCAATTGGCGTTGCGTAGTCGACGTTTGGGACTTGAGGATTCCCAGATTCAGGCTCTGTCGACAAACCGCCTTGGCGCGGTGCTTGATGCGGCCGTTTCGGGCGCCACCCGTTTCTTGGTTGTAGATTCTATCCAGACTCTTGCTAGCGATGAGCTCGAATCGGCGCCTGGGAGTGTTGGGCAAATTAGGGAATGTGCCGATCGCTTAATCGAGTTTGCTAAAACCAGAGGCAGCGCTGTTTTATTGATCGGTCATGTGACCAAGGAGGGAGCCCTTGCGGGTCCGAAAGTCCTTGAGCATCTGGTAGATACGGTATTGTATTTCGAGGGGGACACAGCAAGTCGCTACCGCCTGGTTCGCGCTTTTAAGAATCGTTTTGGAGCAGTCAATGAGATCGGTGTGTTCGCAATGACCCAGGCGGGGCTGAAGCCGGTGAACAACCCGTCGGCGATGTTTCTGTCTCGCGGTGAGATTGACGCACCAGGAAGCGCCGTACTGGTGAGTCAGGAAGGGACTCGCCCGCTTCTGGTGGAGGTTCAGGCACTGGTTGATCCGAGCACGCTTGGGAACCCACGACGGCTGTGTGTTGGATTTGACGCCAACCGTCTAGGGATGCTGCTCGCAATATTGCATCGGCACGCAGGACTTTCCTTGTTTGATCAGGATATATTCGTTAACGTTGCGGGCGGCGTCAGAATCACTGAAACTGCGGCGGATCTGGCGATCAGTGCGGCCGTAATCTCCAGCTTAATAGACAAAGTGCTTGGACGGCAGACGGCGTTTTTTGGCGAGCTGGGCCTTTCAGGCGAAGTTCGCCCTGTGACGCGCGGCGAGGACCGATTGCGTGAAGCCGCGAAACTTGGATTTTCAAGAGCATTTATTCCACAGGGAAACCGAATTAAAGAAAGCCCTGAGGGGTTGAATGTTATTAAAATCAATTCGGCAGCCCAGTTGTTCGAGCAACTGAACGAGAGCTGAGCTTCAAGCTACCGTATTTTGCCGATTGCAAAACCCAAAGGGCCATAGCCCCGCGGAATCTAGAGATCTCGCAACAACTCGTTAATGCCGACCTTAGCGCGGGTTTTTTCGTCTACCTGCTTTACGATTACCGCGCAATACAGCGAATGAGATCCATCAGCCGCCGGCAGCGAACCGGATACCACGACCGAGCCGGCAGGGATTCGGCCATAACTGATTTTCCCAGTTGCGCGATCAAGGATGCGGGTGCTCTGGCCGAGGTACACACCCATGGAAATTACCGAGCCTCGCTCAACAACAACACCTTCGACGACTTCGCTGCGTGCGCCAATGAAGCAGTTGTCCTCAATGATCGTTGGGGAGGCCTGCAGGGGCTCCAGTACGCCACCAATACCAACACCCCCCGACAGGTGAACGTTTTTACCGATTTGGGCACAAGACCCTACGGTTGCCCAGGTATCGACCATAGTGCCATCGTCAACGTAGGCGCCAATGTTGACATAACTTGGCATCAACACCACGCCACGACCGAGGTAGGCCCCGCGCCGAACCATGGCTGGTGGGACAACCCGGTAGCCACCAGCCTCGAAATCTTCGCCAGTAAAGTGATCAAATTTTCCTGGCACCTTATCAAAATAACGAGTATCCCCCCCTTCGATAACCTCGTTGCTGTGCAATACAAAAGACAGCAGGACGGCCTTTTTTAACCATTCGCAGACAACCCACTGATCGTCGATCGGTTCGGCTACACGCAACATTCCTGAATCCAGTTGAATAATTGCCTCATTGACAGCGTCGTGGAGTTCCGAATTAACGACCTGCGATAGGTCGTTGCGCTGTTCGAAGGCAGATTCAATCGCAGTTTGCATATCTTTCATGAGTGTTGGTTCCGGTTTAGCCCCGCCGAGGGGGGTGGGTTTGATGCAGGTAAAGCAGTGCGAATCATCTCACTGATGCAGGTATGTTGAACCGCATCGGTTACGGGTTGGCCGTCGCGATCGGTAATAAAGAAAACATCTTCTGCGCGTTCTCCAAAAGTGCTGACTTTGGCAGTGACCAGGCGTATTTTGAAGGCAAGCAGGGCATTTGCCACCTGCAGCAAAAGCCCCGGCCGGTCCTGGGCTGTGACTTCCATAATGGTGGTATCCGCGTTTTCTGAGTTTGAAAAGCGCACGGCGGTCTCTATTGGGAAATATTTCAAGGTCCTGGGGATGTGTACTGGGTGCCCTGGTGGTTTTGTTCGAGGCTCAAGCACTTCCTGACGTAAACGTTTCGCCGCGGCTTCCAGGTCTGCCGCTGATGGAGTCCCCTGCGCACCTGGGAGGACAACAAACACCATGATCACCAGGTTAGACCGCATTCGATGAACTCGAGCGTCGACGATATTCATATTCAGCCTGTCAAAACCTGCGGTGACGTCACACAGAAGTTTTTCTGAATCTGGAGCGCACACGAAGAATCGAACGGTGCCAGAATCGTTGTCCTTGCGGGCGTCGATCAGTGGTAGTTCCCCGGCGCGCTGTTCTAGCAGTTGGGCAGCATGCCAGGCAATGACATCAGGTGAGTTGCGCAAGAAATAGTCCTGGTCAAACAGACTCCAAAGATCGCCTGCCGCATCCGACTGAGTGGGGTCGAGGAGTTGTAAGGCCTCCACCTTCAAATCTCGCAGCTTTTCTTCAACCTGAATGGGCGTGCCCTTACCTCGCCGCAGCGCTCGGGTGGTTTCGTTGTAAAGATCGCCAAGAAGTTTTCCTTTCCAATCATTCCAGACTTTTGGACTGGTCCCACGAATATCGGCGACTGTGAGCAAATAGAGGTTATCCAAGCGTTCCTGTTCGCCAACCTGGTTGGCAAAGCGATTTATTACCTCGGGGTCAGAAATATCTTCTCGCTGCGCTACCCAAGACATCAAAAGGTGAGTGCGCACCAGCCAGGCCACAAAATGCCCATCGTAGTCGCTAAGATCGTGCGATTTGCAAAAACGCAATGCATCGCGTTCTCCCAGAGTCGAGTGGTCACCTCCACGACCTTTGGCAATATCATGAAATAACGCAGCGAGATACAGACGGTGCTTTTTAAATAGACCCTGCATAAGTTCGCTACACAGAGGTAGTTCGGCATTATGTTCCGGAATATTCATGCGCCTGAGATTTCGAAGCACGAACAAAAGATGCGCATCCACTGTGTAGACGTGGAACAAGTCGTGTTGCATCTGCCCGACCACGCGGCCAAAAGCCGGGATATACGCCCCAAGAATTCCATAGGCATTCATTTGCCGAAGCGTTCGAGTTTGCCCAGATGCCGCTTTGATTATCTCCATAAATAGCGAGCGGCACCGGATATCGCGCCGAAAATCAGCATCTACCAGGTGAGCACTGGCGCGAATCAAACGAACGGTGTTTCCGCGAATTCCGCGCAGCCGTGAGTCCTGGGACAACAGCAGAAACGCCTCCATCAGAGCGAACGGTTGTCGCGAAAAGACCTGAGGGCCGACAGCCTCAAGCATTCCGTCAACGGCGCGAAAACGACGGTTAATTCGCACGGTATTCTTTTTGCCCGGGTGCAGAATAGCCTCTTCAAAATGCTGTAGCAGGATTTCGTTCAGCACCCGCAATTCTTTGATGGTGCGGTAAAAGCGTTTCATCAATTTCTCAACGGCGAGTTGCGCTGAGTCCTTGTAGCGAAACTGGCGAGCAATTTCGTGCTGGTAGTCAAACAACAATCGATCCTCGCAGCGGCCAGTCAGGAAATGTAGTGCGTTTCTGAGCTGCCATAGAAAGTCACGCCCCTTAAGGAGGGCGTTCATTTCGCCTTCGGTTAAAAAGTCCTCGGTTTTAAGCTCCCGAAGATCAGGAGTGCCGAAATAACGTTGCGCGACCCACTGGATAGTCTGAATATCACGCAGCCCTCCGGGCCCTTCCTTAAGGTGCGGCTCAAGGTTATAAGCGGTGTCGCCGTAACGGGCGTGGCGTACAATCTGTTCGCGCAGTTTTGCTGCGAAAAACTTGCGGGCAGGCCACATCTTATTTGTCTGAATTTTCTTTTTTAACCTCTCAACCAGGCGCCCGTCTCCGATCAGCAGGCGGGCCTCCATCAGGTTGGTCACGATGGTAATATCAGATGCCCCCTGCTGAGCGCATTCTTTAAGAGTCCGGGTGCTGTGGCCGACTTCAAGTCCCATATCCCATAGAAATCGGATAAAAGCTCCGATGAATGCGCCTTGTTCACCAGTCGCTTGACCGTTAAGCAGAAATAGCAGGTCAATGTCAGAGTAAGGGTGTAACTCCGCTCGCCCGTAGCCGCCGACCGCTATCAGTTCCATTGAGCCTTTGTCAGCACCGGTAGTGGGGAGATCATCCCAGGCACGCTGTAAAAGCGAATCGACAAGCCAACTGTGAGCCTGAAGTATTTCTTCGGCCCCGGCGCCAGCGGCATAAGATTCTCCAAGTGCCGCCCGGCCCCGTTTTAGAGCATCCTTAAAGAGCTCAAGCAACCCGGACTTGCCCTGCGCCGATTCAAAAAGGGAATCGGAACTGAATATTGTTTCCCGGACGATGCGCACGGTTAAAGCTTATGGCTTGGGTGCCGTTAGGATCTCGACGCCATTATCGGTTACAGCAAGAGTATGCTCCCATTGGGCGCTTAGGGAATGATCTTTGGTGACCACTGTCCATCCATCCGACAGCAGCCGGGTCTCGGGTCGACCGGCGTTAATCATTGGCTCTATCGTAAACGTCATTCCGGGCTTGATCTCCAGGCCCTGACCGACGGTTCCGTAGTGCAAGACCTGCGGGTCTTCATGAAAACCCCTGCCGATGCCGTGGCCACAATACTCTCGCACCACAGAAAATCCAGCGGCCTCGGCATGCTGTTGTATTGCCGCACCGATATCGCCCAGGCGACTCCCAGGTCGAACCGTCGCGATTCCTTTTTCCAGACATTCCTGGCATGTCTTAATCAGGCGGCGGCCGAGGATAGACGTCTGGCCTACGGCGAACATCCGGCTCGCGTCGCCGTGGAATCCATCCTTAATTACGGTGATATCGACATTAATAATATCGCCGTTTTTTAGACGCTTTCCACCAGGAATTCCGTGGCAGATGACATGGTTGACGCTGGTACAGATGGACTTGGGGAATCCCCGATAGTTTAAGGGAGCAGGGATTGCATCAAGTGCATCGACGATGAAACTATGACAGATCTGATCCAATTCAAGTGTCGTCACACCGGGTTGAATATGTGGACCGATCATATCCAGCACTTGCCGGGTGAGATCCCCGGCGATGCGCATTTGGGTCAGATCGAAATCCGATTTCAGGTGAATTGGCATAGGGTTTGTGGTCCTCGAAACTCCGTAATTCTAGTCCAAATGAAGACAGCCAGACTTTATGAGTTACGCTCATTCAGGGGTCTGCCCTAGAGGTGGCGTAACACGCGTCGAGCCGTTAGAATACGCCCCCCCAATCCTGGTGTGGCTTTATATTCGGACGTCCGGGTGCTCTCGTGAACGATATCACTGGGGTCGGCGTTCGAGGCCGCTCTGAATCCTAACCCGAAAGGAGAACAACATGACTGACGTTTCGATGCGCCAGATGCTGGAGGCCGGCGTACATTTTGGCCACCAAACGCGTTTTTGGTCACCGAAGATGAGCCCTTATATCTTTGGTGCACGCAATAAAATTCATATTATCAATCTGGAGAAAACGCTCCCGCTGTATCGGGACGCGATGAATTTCCTCGGCAGCGTTGCGACAGGGAAAGGCAAAATCCTTTTTGTCGGCACCAAACGCCAGGCCAGTAAAGCGGTTCGTGAAGAGGCGATGCGCTGCAACTGCCCGTTCGTTGATCATCGTTGGCTTGGCGGCATGTTAACCAACTTTAAGACGGTAAAGAATTCAATTGCCCGACTGGTGGAATTGGATGAAATGGCGAGCAGTGGTACTAGTGTCGGCCTTACTAAAAAAGAGACCCTGATGCTCGAGCGTGAGCGGGCCAAGCTTGATAGAAGTCTTTCCGGAATCCGTGAGATGAAAGGGCTGCCTGATGCCTTGCTGGTGATTGATGTTGATCATGAGCGAATCGCGGTGTCGGAGGCACGCAAACTGGGAATTCCAGTTGTGGGCGTTTGTGATACCAATAGCTCCCCTGATGGAATTGACTACCCGATCCCAGGTAACGATGACGCGCTTCGGGCGATCAAACTCTATTTGGGCGGTGCGGCGGATGCGATTCTCGAGGCCAGGGCCGTTGCGGCGCCGGTGATCGAAGGAGATGCCAATGACTACGTTGAGGTAACCGAGGAAGCTCCTGTCGACATCAAAACGGAGCCTGAGAAGTCGCCACAAGATGGCCCGGGACAAGGTGCTGCGGGCGACGGTACGCCTGAAAAAGCCTCTGGCGATCCAGAGATTTTAGTTGAGTCAGGAAATGTTCCCAGTGACAAACCCAATGACGAACCCAGTAGCAAAGATGTACAGGCGAAACCAGAGTCCTGATCCAATCTTGGCCAGTTTAATTAGCAAAAGGATAACTGATGGCAATTACCGCAACCCAGGTTAAAGAGCTTCGTGAGCGCACCGCAGCGGGGATGATGGAATGCAAAAGGGCACTTACTGAAACTGACGGTAATATGGAAAGCGCGATTGAGTTGCTGCGTAAAAATGGAGCCGCGAGTGCCGAAAAAAAATCCGGCCGGATTGCAGCAGAAGGAGTCATTGCTTTAGCCATAGACCCTGACCAATCCCACGGTGTACTTGTCGAAATAAACTGCGAGACTGATTTTGTTGCGAAAGATCAATCGTTTCTCGCTTTCTCGAAGGAATTGACCAAGACAGTGCTGGCCGAACACCCGACTGATATATCGGCCGTGTCATTGATGTTGCTCTCCGGGGGGAAATCAGTTGAGGAGACTCGACAAACCTTGATCGCAAAGATTGGGGAAAATATTTCTGTTAGGCGGTTCGAAGTGATCCAAGGAGAGCCAGGAGAAGTATTTGGCTATTCTCACGGCACTCGCATAGGCGTGCTGGTGAAGATGGTCAATTCAGATACTCCCAGCCTGGGTCGCGACATTGCGATGCACGTGGCGGCCAGCCAACCGGTGTGTATCGACGAAGCCGGGATGCCTTCCGATGTACTCCAAAAGGAGCGGGACATCTATAAGGCTCAAGCGATCGACAGCGGTAAGAGCGACGAAATCGTTCAGAAAATGGTTGAAGGGAAGGTTCGCAAATTCTTGAAGGACAACACATTGGTGGGCCAGCCTTTTGTTAAAGACCCGGATACAACAGTTCGGGATTTGCTGAAGGCCCACGGGGCAGTTGTAGTCGCGGTGCCTCGATTCGAAGTGGGTGAGGGATTAGAAAAGCGAGCCGACGATTTTGTTTCGGAGGTAATGGCGCAGGCGCAGGCGGGCTGACCAGTGCAAAGACGGGGCGGTTCGTCTCCAGCCCGTTTTCTGGTAAAGCTGAGTGGAGAAGCCCTGGGCGGGCCTTCAGGTGTCGGTGTCGATGGCACTGCCGTAGCCAACATTGGGCGCGAGGTCGCCCAAGCCCACAACCAAGCTGAAGGTTTAGCGGTTGTTATCGGAGGAGGGAACTTTTTCCGTGGTGGCCGATCGCTACCCTGGTCGCTCGACCGGGTAACCGGTGACCACGTGGGGATGCTGGCGACAGTGATGAACGGGTTGTTGTTGCACGATTGGTTTAAGAGTTCCGGTGTTCGGGTTTCAGTTTTTTCAGCCCTGCCGGTATCCGGAGTAATCCAGCCGTATAACCCTCATCGGGTCCGAGAAGATCTGGCGCAGGGAATACTGGTAATCCTGGCAGGCGGGACCGGAAATCCCTATTTCACGACCGATACTACTGCTTGTATCCGGGGGTTAGAGATCGGCGCGACTGCTGTTATTAAGGCCACCCGCGTGGACGGGGTTTTTGATCGTGACCCGGAGACCGATTCATCAGCAATGCGGTATGATCGAGTCACGTTTGATATTGCAATACAAAAGGGCCTAGCCATTATGGACTCGACCGCGTTTGCGATTTGCCGGGACAACAAATTGAAGGTTCGGGTTCTCGATATCGCTAAACCCGGCAATCTGGCCCGCGCGGTCCAAGGAGAGCCAGTGGGTACTTTAGTGACCTGGGAAGAGGAGGCTGAATGATCAACGAGATCCTGATCGACGCTGAGCGGCGGATGAAAAAAAGCAGCGAAGCGGTTGCCGCCGAGTTCACGCGTATCCGAACCGGAAGAGCGAGCCCCGCACTTCTCAACCACATAATGGTTGACTACTATGGTAGCTCAGTGCCGATCGCACAGGCCGCGACGATCAGCGTTTCTGACGCTCGAACTTTGCAAGTCCAAGCCTGGGAGAAAAGTATGGTTGCTGCGATTGAAAGAGCGATAATGGAGTCAGATCTCGGATTGAACCCGATGACCGCCGGTGAAGTCATCCGAATTCCCTTGCCAGTCTTGAGCGAGGAGCGGCGAATCGAGATGACAAAAATCGTGCGGCACGAAGGAGAGAATGGCAAGATTGCTATCCGGAACATTCGACGGGATGCACTTGGCGACGCGCGCGATCTGGTAAAGGAAAAAGAAATCGGCGAAGATGAAGAAAAGCGTGCCGAGGCTGAAATTCAGATTCTTACTGATCGTTTCGTTGGGCTGGTCGAACAAATGGTCTCGGAAAAAGAAACCGAGGTAATGGAGGTCTGAAGTTGGGCGTCAAAGCGCCACCTCCCATTGATCGCGGCGAGTTATCCACAGAGCCGACGAAAAACCGCTTGGTACCGCGGCATGTGGCGGTGGTGATGGATGGCAACGGTCGCTGGGCCCAGGTCCGGGGAAAAGCCAGAATTCAAGGCCACCGCCGTGGTGTCGAGACTGCCAGGCAATTGACCTCACTGTGCGGTCGGGCTGGCGTCGAATACTTGACACTTTTTGCATTTAGTAGCGAGAACTGGAAACGCCCGCCAGAAGAAGTGCGTTTTTTGACCCGCCTACTCATTAGCTCGCTCGAAAACGAGATTTCCCGCCTTCAGGAGAATCAGATTCGGCTGAATGTCATCGGAGATTTTCGACCCTTTGGGCAAAAAGTGGAAGAATTAATCGCACGCGCGCGTGAGCAAACCTTTAGTAACACGGCGATGACGCTGACCATTGCGTTGAATTATGGGGGGCGCTGGGATCTGACCAACGCAGTTCGAGAACTCGCAACAGCCTGTGAAGAACGACGTATGACGGCGAGCGATATCGACGAGTCGATTCTAAGTCAGGCCCTCAGTACCGGGAACCTCCCCGACCCCGATCTATTCATTCGAACGGGCGGAGAAATCCGGCTTAGTAATTTTCTGTTGTGGCAGTTGGCTTATACCGAACTCTTCTTTACTGACAGCCTGTGGCCTGACTTCAGCGAAGAGCACTTTGAGCAAGCACTCGACGCTTACCAACGTCGACAGCGCCGATTTGGCCAGACCGGCGATCAAGTGACAACATGAATTTGAGGAGTGGTTGAATGTTCAGGCAACGGCTTGTGACTGCGGTTGTACTGGGCTTCGCAGCGGTCGCCGGTGTACTGTATCTGCCGACCCCGCTCGTCGCTTTACTGACAACGCTGATGGCAATGACAGCAGCCTGGGAGTGGATTCACTTGCCACAGGTGCCACCGAAAAAACACCTCGCGTGGCTGTACGTTGTGGCGATTGGTGGCCTCGTTCAGGTGGGATGGCGGGTCTTTGACCAGTTCTCTGAAGCAGTGTTTGTGGGGGCGGCGATATGGACAGTCTTGTTAGGAGTGGTCGCGGTTCGAAAATATCAAAATAGCAAGCAGATGGTTTCGCCCAGTTTGATATTGGGAGTAGTTGTGATCGTCCCAGCTCTGGCGACGGTGCCGGTCTTGCATGGACAAGCGAACTTCGGCCCTCATCTGGTACTGGCAATATGCGCGGTCATCTGGATAGGCGACATTGGTGCGTATGGGATAGGCAAGCGTTGGGGCTTTAGGCTGCTGGCCCCGAACATTAGCCCGGGGAAGACGGTTGAAGGTGCCCTAGGCGGAGGCTTGCTTGCGGTCGCGACGGGGGTAGTGGCAATAACAACCATCACTGGGCCGGCGGTTTCTCTTGCTTGGTTAGTGTTGGCGATGGTGTTGGTGAGTGCTGCTGCAGTTCTTGCGGATCTACTAGAGAGCATGGTGAAACGAGCTAGCGGAAAAAAGGACAGCGGACAGCTGCTGCCAGGCCATGGTGGTCTGTTGGATCGAATCGATAGCTTGTTGGGAGCAGTGCCGATATTCACTGCCCTTTGGTTTTTTTGGCTTAACCCCGCGACCCTTGGCTAGAGCGCTGGTGTTTCAGTCGGTCGCTGTCTTGGGAGCAACCGGCTCAATCGGGACGAGCACCCTGGAGGTTATTCGACTTCATCGGGACCGTTTTCAGGTTTTGGCTCTCAGCGGCTGGCACCAGGCAGAGGCGCTTGGGAGGTTGGCTCAGGAATTTAGGCCGAAAACGATTGTTGTCGCGCCAGGGCTCGCAAAAACTGTTCGCCGGGTAGCAGGGCTGACAGAAGGCGAGACGGTCGTTCTGGAGGGCGCCGATGGGCTCGTTCAGATTGCTTCTTCCGAGCAAATCGACACCGTGGTCACCGGGGTTGTTGGGGCGGCAGGGCTTGCTTCCACCTATGCGGCCGTTTGTGCCGGTAAGCGCGTACTGGTCGCCAACAAAGAACCGCTGGTTATGATGGGCCCACTGCTTATCCGAAAAGCCAATGAGACCGGCGCGCAGATTCTGCCGACTGACAGTGAGCACAATGCAGTATTCCAGTGCCTTCCCGAAGCCAGCCAACAACAGATTCTCGGCGGTGGCAAGCTGAATTCGACTCCTGGACTGGGACGCCAGATCGTTGGGATAACGCTCACAGCCTCTGGAGGGCCGTTTTTGCGAACCCCGGCAAGCGAGTTAGGGCGGGTCACGGTCAAGCAGGCGGTAAAACATCCAAACTGGAAGATGGGGTCTAAGATCTCCATTGATTCCGCCACGCTGATGAACAAAGGCCTTGAGCTCATTGAAGCCTGTGCACTATTTAACTTGCCTGAGTCCCAGGTTGATGTGGTTGTTCACCCACAAAGCGTCGTGCATTCTCTGGTTGAATTTCAAGATGGATCGATGTTGGCGCAAATGGGAAGCGCCGATATGAGAATTCCAATTGCGTATTCGCTATCCTACCCGGAGCGGATTGTATCTGGGGCAAAACCGCTTCGGTTGACTGAGATCGCCAGATTGGATTTTGATAGGCCGGATATCGGACGCTTTCCTTGCTTGCGGCTCGCCCGGGAGGCAGCGCGGACGGGCGGTAATGCTCCAGCAATCCTGAATGCCGCGAACGAAATTGCGGTACAGGCCTTCCAGGATAAAATATTGGGTTTTATGAATATTCCAGAATTGATAGAGAGAGTTCTTGAGGCGTGCCCATATGAATCGATCACAGACATTAACCAGGTTCTCAGTGTTGATCTTATGGCACGGCGGGTTGCCAGAGAGATTCTTCAGGCGAAATCCTGGCCTAAAACCGTTTCGGGAAACTGAGTGTAGATCATGAGTGTAGTGACTAATTTGGGTTTTTTCCTCCTGGCCGTCGCCGTGTTAGTCAGTTTTCATGAATTCGGGCATTTTATTGTCGCTCGTTGGATGGGTGTTAGGGTGCTCAAGTTTTCGGTTGGTTTCGGCCGCACAGTTTGGCGCTGGCAAACGGATCCTGACAAAACCGAATACGCGATCGGGCTTGTGCCGCTCGGGGGTTATGTGCAAATGCTTGATGAGCGCGAGGGTGAGGTCGAGCCCAGTCAAAGACATCTCGCGTTTAACCGAAAAAGCCTTGTCCGACGTTCAGCGATTGTTTTGGCAGGCCCGGCTGCCAACCTGTTACTTGCAGTGTGTTTGTATTGGGTAACTGGACTGATAGGCGGTAGTGATCTTGCCCCGATCGTCAAGACCGTGGTACCGGGTAGCCCGGCTGCTGCAGCTGGCTTCCGGGAGTCGGACCGAATCGTATTGATTGATGGCCGTGCTGTTCAGGGGTGGAGCCAGCATCGGCTTTATTTGCTTAATCAGGTATCGCGTGAGCGAGCACTGCATTTCGATGTAGAACGTGGCGAGAGTCAGTTGATCCGACTGACCATCCCTGCGGTCGCGTTTGAGGGCGCGTCCTTTGAGCCCTCAGTACTCGCAAGAACTGTGGGGCTCATCCCTCGCCTACCAGTCCTCCCGGCAGCCGTGGGAGCCGTTCTCGAGGGTGGTCCAGCCGAGCGTTCAGGTCTACAGGTTAATGACCTGGTTCAAAAGATTGACGGGAAAGCAATCGAGGGCTGGGGTGATCTGGTTAATGTCGTTGGTGCGAATCCAGAGCGTGAACTGTCCTTTAGAGTCTTAAGGGCTGGGGAGACTTTGACAGTGCGGATTACCCCCGAATCGACCCGGATTGAGGACAAGCTTATTGGCCGGATTGGCATTCAAAGTCGGCCGGGCGGAGGCTTGGCGGACCACTTGGTACAGGTTCGGTACGGGCCAGTTGCCGGCGTCACCCACGCGGTTGAGACGACCTGGTTGATGTCATCTCTGACCGTGCGTCTGCTGGCAGATATGCTGGTTGGAAAGGCATCTACCGAAAGCATCAGCGGGCCGGTCTCAATCGCCCGTTACGCTGGCCAGTCTGCAAAACTCGGACCTGTCCAGTTTTTGCTTTTCCTGGCTGTGCTGAGCGTCAGTCTGGGCGTCCTGAACCTCCTTCCAATTCCGGTATTAGACGGAGGCCACCTGGTTTATTTTTTGGTTGAGGCAATTCAGGGAAAGCCAGTTTCCCAGCGGGTTATGCAATGGGGTCAGCAACTGGGGATAGGTATAATTATCCTGTTGATGGCCCTGGCGTTTTATAATGACATCCTGAGCCTGCTGAGATAACACCTCAAATGATTAATTCCCCTAACGCAATATCCGGTCTGACAAAAATCGCAGCCCTACTGTTGAGTGGTTGGCTGCTCAGCGCCCAAGCGCTAGAAGGCTTCGTAGTGAGCGATATTCGTGTGGAGGGCGCACAGAATATCGAAGTAGGTACTATTTTCAATTACCTCCCGGTCAAGGTAGGGGACACCATTGACAACGATCTAAGCAACCAGTCGATCAAGGCGTTGTTTGCTACAGGGTTTTTTCGTGATGTGGAGCTTCGCCAGGAAGGCAACGTGCTGGTCGTCATTGTCGCCGAACGACCCGCGATCGCAAGCGTCGAGTACAGCGGCAACAAAGACCTGTCGGACGAAAAAATTGATGAGGCACTTAACCAGACCGGCGTTACCGAAGGGCAAATTTTCAACGACCCATTGCTCGAACAGTTAGTGCAAGCGATCGAGGAGAGGTACTTTGCCCGCGGACGTTACTCCGCCAGCGTTGATGCGGTTGTTACCCCATTGGATCTTAACCGGGTCGCGATCTCACTTGATATCGACGAGGGGCGTATTGCCCGGATTAAAGAGATCAACATTATCGGCAACGAGGCTTTCTCCGAGTCCGAGTTGCTCTCCGAGATGTCATTGAGCGAGGAAAGCTGGCACAGCGCGATTTCCCAAAGTGGGCGATACGCTAAGGAGGAATTGCTCGCAGATATTGAGAGCTTGCGAAGTTTTTACCTCGACCGGGGCTTCATGAATTTTCAACTACTCTCGTCAGATGTTTCTATTAGTCAGAATAAACAGGACATCTTTATTAGCCTGGCGCTTGCCGAAGGAGAGCGTTTTTCAGTTGGTGAGATAGCAGTTGAGGGGGGCGGGGGCTTTTCAGCACAAGATTTGATTGCGCTGGTTTCAATGGTCGAAGGTGAATTCTTTTCGCGAAAAGACCTGGTAGCATCGCGTTCGGCCATAGAGCAACTACTGGGTGATCATGGCTACGCGTTTGCTAATGTAAACACCATCACAGATATTGGTGAGGATACCCAACGTGTCGACTTCGTCTTTGCCGTCGACCCTGGGCCGTTAGTTTATGTCCGCAAAATCAACATTTCAGGAAACCAGGCTACTCGCGATGAAGTGATACGGCGCGAGGTCCGGCAGTTGGAATCGTCAGTATTTTCGGCTGAAAAAATCCGACGCTCCCGTGAGCGGATTAGACGTCTGGGCTTTTTCGATGATGTCAATATTGAAACGGCATCGGTTCCCGGAGCTGTTGATCAGGTTGATCTGGCTATCTCTGTTAAGGAGCGGGCGACTGGTAATTTTATGTTTGGCGCCGGCTACGCAGACTCTGACGGGCTTTTTCTGGTAGCTGAGGTCCATCGGGCGAATCTTTTCGGTACAGGACGAGAGCTGAGTTTTGAGGTTGAAGTTTCCAAGATCGATCAAGTTTTCGATATTGAGTACCGCAATCCCTACCATACCGCAGAAGGCGTAAGCCGCGCGTTTTTTCTAAAGCGTGAGCAGATTGATACGGAATCGGCGACTACAGCTGATTATTCGTCGCAAACCACTGGCGCAGGGATTCGCTACAAAATTCCTATGTCTGAATACAATGCGTTGAGTTTCAGCGCTGCGTTCGAGCAGATCGACCTTGAGGAGAACCTCAACACGCCACTTGAATATAGGTCGTTCATAGATTTGCACCCGGACAATACCAATTTCAACCTGAGCACTGGGTTTTCTAAAGACACGCGAGACAGCATCTTTTTCCCCAAAACTGGCTTTTACCGGCGAATCTCAGGGGAGGCGGCCATACCAGGAAGCGATCTTGAATACTATAAAGTATCTCTTAGGGGGAGTTGGTATCGCAGGCTGGCCGGCCGCCTGGTTCTTAGTTTACGCGGTGATGTGGGCTACGGGGATGGCTACGGAGGCCTTGATCAATTGCCATTCTTTAAAAACTACTATGCCGGGGGCGCATCCAGTGTTCGAGGCTTTGAGTCCCGTTCATTAGGTCCTGTCAGCAGTGACCTGGAATCCGACCCGTTGGGCGGCAATGTCCGTACGGTAGCGAGTATCGAAATGTTTGCGCCCATTCCTGGGCTTGAAGATGGTAACGACAAACGCCTTAGTGTATTTTTTGATAGTGGCCAGGTTTTCGGGGAAGATCAGAATTTCGAGTTTGACCAGTTGCGGTTGAGCTTTGGCGCTGGGTTTCACTGGTTCTCGCCGGTCGGGCCAATCTCTTTGAGTTATGCGCAACCACTGAATGACAAGGCAGGAGATGATGTTAAGAAGATTCAATTTACCTTGGGCGCAGTGCGCTGATCCGTTGAATCCGAGCCGATGTTAAAAAGCACAAAAAGCAAAACCGGCAAGCACTGGGCAGTGCCGATCTTGGCTGTTATTACTTTGTTTGCTTCGGCGGCCCATGCGCAGCAAGTTGTTCGAATTGGATTTATCGATCCCGTGCGACTGATTGAGCAGGCTCCTCAGGGTGGCCGGGCCCTGGAACAATTGGAGATCGAGTTCCAGCCCTCGAATGAAAGTCTGATGAAACAGCACAATCGAGTTCAGGAGATGGAAGCTGAGCTTGAAAAAAATATTCTGGTCATTAGTGCCAGCGATGCGCAGGTGCGGCAACGGGAAATAGATAATCTGAAACGACGACTTAAACGATCACAGCAGGAAGCCCGTGAGGACTATAACCTGCGGCGCAACGAAGAAGTAGGAAAGCTCCAGGCACTGGTCCGAGAGATCGTCGTCGAACTCGCAAAAGAACAAGGCTATGACCTCATCATAGAGCAAGCGGTTTACGTCAGCGAAGCGGTAAATCTCACTGACGAGGTGCTTGGGCGTCTTGCCCAATTGCCATAGGGGGCAATTTATAGGATGCCCGCCGATCTTTTCCAATCCCCTCGCTTCTTCTACGACACCTTGCTTTGATGATCGGTTTGCGGCCTCCAGACAACAGGACTATTTGATAAAAAATGGAAATCGACATTCATCGAATTGAGGATATTCTGCCTCATCGTTATCCGTTTCTTCTTATCGATAGAATCACCGATGTCACCCCGGGGGAGAGTCTTAGAGCTTTAAAAAACGTCACGATTAACGAGCCATTTTTTGGTGGCCACTTCCCTCATCGCCCCGTATTTCCCGGGGTGCTCATGCTTGAGAGTATTGCGCAAGCCTCGGCGGTCTTGGTTAGCCTCATTATTGACGCGAAAGCCAGCCGCAAAAACGTGTATCTTTTTGCCGGTGTCGACAAGGCGCGTTTCAGATCTCCTGCCGAGCCGGGAGATCAGCTCATCATTGATATTACGCTCGGCGCTCATAGACGGGATTTGTGGCGCTGTTCGGGTCTGATAACGGTGGATGGGAAGACCGTTTGCACCTCGGACGTGTTGTTTACCCACAGGCCAATTGAGTGATAGATGATCGCGCTGCCATCCACCCGGATGCACGAATTGGTTCAGATGTCAGCATCGGCCCCTTTACGATCGTTGAGGCCGGTGTAACGATCGGTTCAGGTACCCGCGTGGGGTCACATGTCGTGATTCGGGAGGGGACCCGCCTGGGACAGGACAACCGTATTTATTCTTTCGCCTCGATCGGAGAAGATCCACAGTTCGCCGGATATTCTGGGGAGAATACCGTCCTTGAGGTCGGTGATAACAACGTTATTCGCGAATATGTAACCTTGAACCGAGGCTCACCCGCTGGTACAGGTACTACCCAGATCGGCAGCCATAATTTTCTCATGGCTTATTGCCATATCGCGCATGACAGCGTGCTGGGAGATCACATCGTTTTCGCTAATGGCGCGAGCCTCGCCGGGCACGTTGTGGTGGGTGATTACGCGATTTTGGGCGGCTTCACACTGGTTCACCAGTTTTGTAGAGTGGGTGCTCACTGCCTCACTGGGATTGGTACTGTCGCCTTAAAAGATGTCGCTCCTTACGTCATTGTGGCAGGTAATCCAGCAAAAAGTTACGGAGTCAATGTTCGTGGTCTCCGTCGCCGCGGCTTTGGCGAAGATCAAATCGTTGAATTAAAAAAAACCTACAAGGAAGTCTTCCGTAATACCGCCCGCACCAATACGGAGTCGATTTCCTGCAACAAGGCTTCACCAGGTAGCTCGCCCAGTGCACAACTACTGACGTTTGCTGGCGAGTCCCGGCGCGGCCTTATTCGTTAGCGCTCGCCCAATGGAAGGTGCTCTTCGCTTAGGGGTGGTTGCGGCCGAAACCTCAGGGGATAAATTGGGGGGTGGAGTAGTCCGGGCGTTGCGGAGCCGCTACCCCAAGTTAACGATTCGGGGCATCGGCGGGCCTGAACTTGCGTCGGAAGGGTTGGAATCTCTGTGTGATATTCACGACCTTTCGGTAATGGGCTTAGAGGATATCGTGCGCAAACTGCCACGGGCCTTATTGCTCCGTCGCAGACTCTTTCAGGATTTCCTAAAGGATCCGCCGGACGTTTTTCTGGGAATCGATTCTCCGGACTTCAATTTGACGCTAGAGTCGTGGCTGCGCGGCGCCGGAATACCTGTCGCACACCTTGTCAGCCCAACGGTCTGGGCCTGGCGGGGCTATCGGGTTAGGAAGATTAGACGTGCGGTGGACCGCATGCTGGTGCTGTTTCCTTTTGAAGAGGCGTTCTACCGTGAGCGTGGGGTACCAGCCACTTTTGTAGGACACCCGGCGGCGGACGAAGTAGCCGACCTTAATCGAGCGAACGCACGTCGGTGCCTGGCTGTTGCGCCTGGCAAACGTGTCGTCTCGATTCTTCCCGGGAGTCGGGTATCTGAAATCAAGCACCTCGCTCCTGTGTTTACCCAAACGATAAACAAGTTGGCGCTAACCGATCCAGACCTTGAGTTCTTGCTGCCTTTTGCCAGCGCGAAAGTCCGCGAGACGTTCTTTGAAGCTGTTGGCGAGAGCGCATCTTTGCCACAGGTCAGGTTTCTCGATGGGCAGGCCCGAACTGCACTTGCGGCGAGTGATGCGGCGTTGTTGGCCTCTGGGACGGCTGCGCTTGAGGCAGCACTGCTGGGGTGTCCTATGGTCGTTGCTTACCGCGTGTCGGCCGCGTCCTTCTGGCTTGCCCGGATGCTGGCGACAACACGATACGTGTCGATGCCCAATCATTTAATGCCGACCCCGTTGGTACCAGAGTTTTTGCAGGATCAAGCTGATCAATCTAATCTGAGTGGCGCTATTGCCAGGTTACTGAATGCGCCGGACCACCGTAATGAGATGCTCCAAGGGTTAAGTGGGATTCGCGACAGCCTTCAAAGAGATGCGAATTACAACATTGCTCGGCTTCTCGGGGAGCTTGCCTTCGGATGACTGGAGCTTATGGGCCGGTGATTGCCGGTGTTGATGAGGCGGGTCGAGGACCACTCGCTGGCCCGGTAGTGGCTGCAGCGGTAATACTGTCGCATTCGGTAGACCTGAGTGGTTTAGCTGACTCCAAGGCTTTGACCCAGAAACGCCGCGAGGCTATTGAGCCCAAAATTCGAGAATTGTCGTGGGATTGGTCGATTGGTGCGTCTTCTCCCGGAGAAATAGATCGGTTGAACATTCACCAGGCAACCCTTTTGGCTATGCGCCGAGCGATCCTTGGGCTCAAGCGGGTCCCAGACTACGTTCTGGTCGATGGCTGTTTCTATCCGCGCGTACCTTATCCAGGCGAAGCAATAGTTCGTGGCGATCAAAGCCAGCCAGTCATCTCGGCGGCTTCTATTTTGGCCAAGGTGTTTCGTGACCGTTATATGAGGGGTCTCGATGCGCGAATTACCGGCTATGGTTTTTCTCGTCATAAGGGGTATCCTACGAAGGCACACCTGGAGGCTTTACAGGTTCTGGGCCCGTGCCGAGAGCATCGTCAGTCTTTTAAGCCTGTGTTAGCAGTGTCCTAAAAGAATCACCATCGCGATATTTAAGGAAAGCATGGCACGATGAACAGCCAAGTGCCTTTTGTACACCTGAATGTTCATACCGAATATTCGCTTGTAGATGGCATCGCCAGGGTTAAAGAGTTGGCTGCATCCGTCCGCGATGCGCATATGCCCGCAGTTGCGATGACTGATGTTTCTAATATGTACGCCGCGGTTAAATTCTATCGCGCCTGTAAGGAGGCGTCCGTCAAGCCACTCCTGGGCACAGAGATTACAGTCTGTGGCGATGCTGACGATCGAGCGAAGGGTCAGATGATCCTGCTGTGTCGTAATAATAATGGGCTCCAACGTCTGGGACGGCTACTTACCCAGACTTACGTCCGTCCCCGGTCGAGTCACGGAATTACAATCACAAGGAACGAGCTGTTTGACGCGGCGGACGACCTGATCGTAGTGTCAGGCGGCATTGATAGCGATGTGGCCGTGTTGCTGCGGGCTGGGCACCCAGACCAGGCCTTAGAACTTCTCATGCAGTACCGAACTGCATTTGGCGACCGTTACTATCTGGAAATAAGCCGGACCGGGCGCCCTGGGGAGAGTGAGTATGAAGTGGGCGTGCTTGATCTTGCCGAAAAAACGGGAATCCCGCTGGTCGCCTCAAATGTGGTCCGCTTCCTGGGCGCGGCTGATTTTGAGGCCCATGAGATCCGTGTCTGTATTCACGAAGGTCGAGTGATCGATGACCCTAGGCGGCCAAGGCGATTTACGGATCAGCAATATCTGCGAAACGGCGCTGAAATGACCGAGTTATTTTCAGATTTACCATCGGCTGTTGAAAACTCTATCCAGATTGCACGGCGTTGTAACGTATTTCTTGATTTCGAGTCGACCCATATGCCCCAATTTCCCTTGCCCGGAGGGCGTTCGGCTGAAGATGAGCTACTCGCTCAGGCCAGGACGGGGCTGGAAGCATTTCAGCAAACAAAGCCAGATCTTGACCGCCTAATTTACCAGGAACGACTGAAAACCGAGGTCGACACTATCAATGGGATGGGATTTGCTGGATATTTTCTTATCGTTGCGGATTTCATACGCTGGGCTATCAGCAATGGTGTTCCGGTCGGCCCGGGCCGGGGATCCGGGGCAGGCTCGCTGGTCGCATTCGCTCTTGGGATTACCCGACTGGACCCGATCCGTTATGGACTCCTATTTGAGCGGTTCTTGAACCCAGAGCGGGTTTCACTGCCTGATTTTGATATCGATTTCTGCATGGTTGGGCGGGATCGGGTGATTGACTATGTCAGCGGTAAGTATGGCGCGGAAAAGGTCGCTCAGATAATTACCTATAACAGCCTTGCGGCCAGGGCGGTGGTTCGCGATGTTGGTCGAGTGATGGGTATGCCTTACGGGTTTTGCGATGTGTTGGCCAAACTGATTCCTTTTGAAGTGGGAATGACCCTTGAGCGTGCATTGGAGCAGGATGACGAGCTTAGACGGCGGTACCGTGGAGAGGCAGAAGTATCGCAGTTGATTAACAACGCCCGGCGCCTCGAGGGGCTGCCACGCAATGCGGGAAAGCACGCGGGCGGCCTGGTTATCGCGCCTCGTGCGATCTCTGATTTCTCCCCGTTGTACTGGGAGCCAGGCATGACGCAGCCGGTGACTCAGTTCGATAAAGACGACCTTGAAGCGATCGGGCTGGTTAAATTTGACTTTCTGGGCCTGCGCACGCTCACTATCATTGACTGGGCATTGGATCTGGTAAATGCTCGAAGAGCAAAATCCGGTGAGGATCCAATTGTGCTTGACTCACTTGAATTGGATGATCCAAAGGTGTACCGCCTGATCTGTACGGGGCGTACGACTGCATTATTCCAACTGGAATCACGCGGTATGCAGGAACTTATCCAACGCCTCAAGCCGGATCATTTTGAAGAACTCGTCGCGTTGGTGGCGCTGTTTCGTCCTGGACCATTGCAGTCCGGAATGGTTGATGATTTCATTAACCGAAAACACGGCCGTGAGCCTGTTCTTTACGTCCACAAGGCGCTTGAGGAGGTTTTGGAGCCAACCTACGGGGTAATCCTGTATCAAGAGCAAGTCATGAAGATTGCTCAACTGCTTGCCGGCTATAGCCTGGGTGCCGCTGATTTGCTGCGCCGCGCAATGGGTAAAAAAAAGGCCGAAGAAATGGAGAAGCAAAGGCAAGGCTTCATTGATGGCGCAACGGCAAGAGGGGTCGAGGGTGCGATTGCCAGACACATTTTTGACCTGATTGAAAAATTTGCAGGGTACGGATTCAACAAATCGCACTCCGCGGCCTATGCGCTTCTTAGCTACCATACCGGCTGGCTCAAGTGCCACTATCCCGCAGAATTTCTCTCGGCCGCTTTGTCGGCTGATATGGAGCATACCGACAGGGTCGTCATTCTCGTGAATGAAGCGAAGGCGCTCGGTTTGAAACTAAGCCCGCCAGATATCAATCGGGGAGGGCTGAGATTTGAAGTCGCCGAGCGCGATACGATCATTTACGGGTTAGGTGCGATCAAAGGAGTGGGTGAGAAAGCCCTCGAAGACATACTGAGCGAAAGATCCAACGACGGGCCATTTTCAGATCTTTTCTCCCTTTGTCGCCGTGTCAACAGCCAAAAGGTCAACAGGAAGACTCTGGACGCCTTGATTTGTGCTGGGGCCTTGGATAGTTTTGGCCAACACAGGGCTGAACTTCTGGGTCACCTCGATGCAGCGATGAACGCAGCCAATCAACATGGGGCAAACTTGTCCTCTGGGCAAGACGATATGTTTGGCCTTGGAGCGGTAAATGCAGTTGTTGAATCTGCATTAGATGTGAGGCCGTGGTCGGAAAGGAAAACACTCGAAATGGAACGACTCAGCCTTGGCCTATATCTGACAGGGCATCCGGTAGATCACCATCGAGCGGAACTCGCAGAGATGACGAGCGGTCCAATCGGGAAAATCAGGGCGCAGCCCGAGCGCGTGATCATACTGGCAGGGCTGATTACGGGGCTGCGGACCTTTCAAAACCGCAGGGGTGAGACAATGGCGTTTTTTCAATTAGATGATCCAACCGGTCGAGCTGATGTCAGCGTGTTTGGCGACCTCTATTCGAAGGTGCGGGGAACCCTCGGCTCGCAAGGCGTGGTGGTTGTCCGGGGTATTTGTGGAACGGACGAGCGCTCAGGATTGCTTGCTGTGAAGGCGGACAGGGTTTTGGCGCTGGAGGATTCGCGAGCTACGCTTTTACGACGGATAGCTGTCCACCTGTCGTCGAGCCGGAAAGGGCCGGCACTTCTGGAAGAATTGCAGCGCCTGCTGTTAAGTCACCAGCCGGGAACTACGGAAGTTGCCTTGCATTACCTTAATCCAAGCGGCGATGAAGTGTGCATGACCTTGGGGTCTGAGTGGCATGTGTTTCCCCGGTCTGATTTACTCGATTCCCTTCGCGAATTAGCGGGTGAGGAGGGGGTCAGGCTTGTTTTCGACCCAACCGCCAGTCTCCAGGAGGTCACCGATTCAAGCCCTATCGCTGCGTAGGACCCGGTGGGTTGTCCGCAGGCGTTAAAATAACGACATCATGGCGAATTCACTGGATTTCGAACAGCCGATTGTTGATCTGGAAGCAAAGATCGAGGAGTTACGGCGTGTCGAAAGTGCGGGCGAACTTGATCTGCAAAGCGAGATCGAGAAGTTGGAGCTCAAGAGTCAAAAACTGACTCGGGAGATTTTTTCATCGCTTAGTGCATGGCAGATCACTCAGCTCGCTCGGCATCCGGCCCGACCCCATTCTCTCGACTATATCCCGCGAATCTTCTCCGATTTCCAGGAGCTTTCAGGCGACCGGATGTTTGGTGATGACCGGGCGATTGTCGCGGGGCTGGCCCGTCTAGGGGGTAACGGTGTCGTGGTTGTTGGACATCAAAAAGGGCGCGATACCCGGGAGAAGGTTCGACGGAATTTCGGCATGCCGCGCCCGGAAGGGTACCGCAAGTCACAACGAATTATGAAACTTGCTGCGCGTTTTGGGTTGCCGGTGATCACGCTGATTGACACCCCTGGTGCGTACCCAGGCATCGGCGCAGAAGAGCGGGGACAAAGCGAGGCGATTGCTCGTAGCATCGCGCTTATGGCTGATTTGCCGGTGCCAATAATCTCCGTGGTGATTGGCGAAGGGGGGTCTGGTGGGGCCTTGGCGATCGGCGTATGTGATCGTTTGGTCATGCTGGAATACGCTACTTATTCTGTGATCAGTCCGGAGGGATGCGCTGCGATTTTATGGAAAAGTGCCCAAAAAGCCCAAGTTGCGGCCGAGGCGATGAAACTGACCTCTTCGGGTTTAAAAACCAACAAACTTGTGGATGACATCGTCAGCGAACCTCTGGGAGGGGCGCACCGTGACCCTCTCAAGACCGCTGAAGATTTAAAGGGGTCAATTATTGGGCACCTGACAGAACTGAAACAACTTGAGATCGAGGAAATGCTGGCCCAGCGTTATACACGTCTTCAGGAGTTTGGGCGGTTTAATGAGAGTGCATGAGGGGTTCAAACTCGACTCCGGCAAGGTCCTAGACGCGCTGGTACCTGTCTTCGAAAAATACTCGGGTGGCACAGTGAATATTGCGTTCAGCGGCGGTGTCGACTCCAGTGTGCTACTCCACGCAGCGAGCACTCTTCGACAACGTTACCGGGTATCGCTTCGGGCGCTCCATGTAAACCACAGGTGGTCAGCCCAGTCTGATATCTGGCAGCAGCACTGCGAGGCTGCTTGTAGTACTTTGGATGTGGATTTTTTGACGACCCGATTGGCGGATTCCTTAACTGATGAGCTGCCCAGCGAAACCCTTGCTCGAGCCAAGCGACTTCAATGGTTTGTTGAAGTCGTTGATTTTGGGACACCGCTTCTGACGGCACACCACGCCGATGATCAGGCGGAGACGCTCTTGTTGCGTTTGCTGCGAGGATCCGGTGTTCAGGGGCTAGGAGGGATGCATGATGACCGTAATGTTGGAAACCTTCGGATTCTGCGTCCTTTTTTGCGGTTGTCTCGAGCTGACCTGGAGATGTGGGCAAAGGATTACAGTTTGCAGGCGATAAATGACCCCGGAAACTCAGATACAAGGTTTGAGCGAAATTTTTTGCGCCATGAGATTTTGCCGCGACTGGTGTCGCGGTGGGCCAGTGCCCAGGGAACCCTCAGCCGCGCAGCAGGTTCTTTTCAGGCTACTCAGAGCCTGCTCGATGAGGTTGGACATGAGGACCTGACCGCATGTCGGCGCTCTGTAGATCAATGCTTGCTCGGAGTATATGGAACGCTATCCATTTCAGCTTTAGATAAACTCAGCCCAGCACGCAGGCTCAACCTGTTGCGGTATTGGTTTCGCCTTTTCTCACTTGAAACAGCCAGCGAAAATAGCCTTAGCGAGTTTCTTCGCCAACTTCGCGATGGTGCTTCAGAGTGCGCACCTGTGCTTAGAGTTGGTCAATGCTGGTTACGAAGGTATCGGGATAGCCTTTTCCTATTGCCCGGCGGCCCTGTCGCTCAGGAAAAATATTCAACCAGCAGACCGTGGAATGCCGGGCCGACCCAGATCAAAGGTGCGGATATTGGAATCGAGGGAAAGATAACGGATGGTATGGGTCTGAAACTTTCTTGCCTTAAAGGGGGTCTGTTAGAACTTCGTTGGCAGAAGGGAAATGCTCGGCTCCGCCCGACTGCGAATGGACATCATCGTCGAGTGAAACATCTATTCCAGGAAGCAGGAGTTCCTCCTTGGGAGAGGTCCCGATTGCCTTTGGTCTATTACGCCGATCAATTGGCCTGTGTGCCAGGCGTTGCGGTGGAACACTCTCTTTCGGCTTCGGTTGGTGAGCCTGGCATTCAGATATTGATCTCAGATCTGCGTATTGCCAGTGCCGGGGGCTTAGCGTAGCCGGGAACCGCGGCTTCATTGTATCCACGAGGCTCCTCTGCTATCCTAACCATCCGTCGGGCCAGAGCGCGAAATTCAGTTGGCGCTGCTGCCCGGGCAAACGAGAAATAAAACATGCCCGACGGTACATCTCCAAAATACGCTTTTGTGACCGGTGGTGTTGTCTCATCACTGGGAAAAGGGCTCTCCGCGTCCTCATTGGGAGCGCTTCTGGAGGCTCGCGGGCTCCAGGTTACCCTGATTAAGCTCGACCCGTATATCAACGTGGATCCGGGGACTATGAGCCCGTTCCAACATGGCGAGGTTTTCGTAACCGATGATGGGGCCGAAACCGACCTCGATCTAGGCCACTATGAGCGATTCGTTCGGACACGAATGGGTAAGTCCAATAACTTTACCACCGGACAGATCTATGAACGGGTAATCCGAAAAGAAAGGCGCGGGGATTATCTTGGAGGAACTGTTCAGGTGATTCCCCATATCACTAACGAGATAAAACAGTCAATTCAGGCTGCGGGGGAGGGTTTTGATGTTTGCCTGGTAGAGATCGGCGGTACGGTAGGGGACATTGAGTCGCTACCTTTTCTGGAAGCGATCCGGCAGATGCGTATTGAACTTGGTAGAGCGAATACGATTTTTCTTCATCTCACTTTAGTTCCCGAACTGTTCGCGGCCGGGGAAATCAAGACTAAGCCGACTCAGCATTCGGTTAAAGAGTTGCGCAGTATCGGTATCCAGCCTGATGTAGTTCTATGCCGTGCCCGACAGCCCTTACCCGATGACGCCCGAAAAAAAATATCCCTGTTTACCAACGTCGAGGAATCTGCTGTTATTTCAGCGGAGGATGTCGATAATATTTACTCGATCCCACGGCGATACCACGAACAGGATCTGGATGGCATCGTAGTAAGACATCTGGGATTGCCAACCGCTCAGGCAGATCTGGGGGAATGGGATCGGGTTGTGGAAACCATGGATAACCCCGATTCAGAGGTTACTATTGCGATGGTTGGGAAGTACGTCAGCCTGACAGAGTCCTACAAGTCGCTCTCAGAGGCTTTGGTTCATGCAGGTATCCAGAATCGCACCCGTGTTTCGGTCGTATATATCGACGCCGAGACACTTGAAGAAGGAGACAGTGAATCTCTTGAAAAGGTTGATGCGATTTTAGTGCCAGGTGGCTTCGGTATTCGTGGTTCTGAAGGCATGATCCGGGCCGTAGAGTATGCGCGTACTCGCAAAATACCCTATCTTGGTATCTGTCTTGGTCTGCAGATTGCGATTATCGAGTTTGCCCGTAATGTCGCACTTCTTGAGAACGCGCAGAGTACCGAGTTTGATTCGGCGACGAAAAATCCGGTGGTCGCATTAGTCACTGAGTGGACCCAGTCTGATGGCAACGTCGTCGCGAGGAACGAAAACGACGATCTCGGGGGAACCATGCGACTTGGCGCCCAAGATTCGATACTGAGGCCGGACTCACTGTGCGCGCAGATCTATGGGAAAGCTCGAATTCAGGAGCGCCATCGCCACCGCTATGAGGTGAACAACAACTACCGTGATCAATTTGAGAGCCAAGGGCTGCGTATATCCGGGTGCTCTGAAGATGACCTGGTGGAGATGATTGAATTGCCCGGGCATCCGTGGTTTGTGGCATGCCAGTTCCACCCAGAATTTACGTCTACGCCACGAGACGGACACCCACTGTTCTCGGCTTATGTTGCAGCAATGCTTCAGGCTAAAAGCCAGGGTGGTATAAATAAACCAGAGGCGGTTGACGGGTGAAACTGTTCGGTCGCAAGGTCGGCCGGGGGCAGCCGCTGTTTCTGGTCGCTGGCCCGTGTGTCATCGAAAGCCGTGAGAACGCGCTGGCTACTGCGGTTCGGCTTGCGGCCATAGGTAAGGCACTCGATGTTCTGATCATTTATAAGTCATCGTTCGATAAGGGCAACCGCACCTCTGGTAGCTCGTTTCGCGGCCCAGGGCTCGACGAAGGACTTGAAATCCTTCAAATGATTAAAACCCAAACCGGGCTTCCGGTTTTGACTGACGTGCATACGCCGGAACAGGCAACACTTTGTGGCGAGGTGGTGGATGCGCTCCAGACCCCAGCGTTTCTGTGTCGTCAGACCGATTTGATTGAAGCAGCGGCAAAAACAGGGAAACCGGTAAATATTAAGAAAGGTCAATTTTTATCTCCCGGCGAAATGACAAGCGTTGTGGCAAAGGCACGAGCGGTTGGGAACACGGACATCTTGGTTTGTGAGCGTGGGACAACCTTCGGCTACAACAATCTGGTCGTTGATATGCGCTCGCTTGATATTTTGCACAGCCTTGGTTGCCCGGTAGTGTTCGATGCAACCCATTCGGTCCAGTTACCTGGTGGGGCAGGAGACCGATCCGGTGGCCAGAGAGAATTTGTCCCGGTGCTAGCGCGGGCGGCGGTTGGTGCCGGCATTTCCGGACTATTTATGGAAACCCACATCGATCCGGATCAGGCGCTCAGTGATGGACCCAATGCGTGGCCACTGGATAACCTTGAGTCATTGCTGGGGGACTTGCTTGCTCAAGATCGTGTGGTTAAAAGCGGCAGTTGGATCCGAGATGGAATCGCGATATGACCGGTGCCCAGACGGTTTTAGTGCAGATGTGAGCCAAGAGGGTGCTATGAATTTGGTCGTTGAGTCGGTCCTCGGGCGCGAGATTCTAGACTCGCGGGGTTTCCCCACAGTCGAGGCGGAAGTTCGCCTTCGAGGCGGGGCTCATGGTCGTGCGGCCGTGCCTTCAGGCGCTTCCACGGGAAAGCTCGAAGCGTTAGAACTGCGTGATGGTGATCCGCTACGCTACGACGGCAAAGGGGTTCGCAAGGCGGTAGGCAATATTAACGGTGAGATTGCCAGTTGTCTTCGGGGGATGGAAGGGTCGAACCAACGGGCGGCAGATCTAGCAATGATCGGGCTCGACAACACGCCCAACAAGAGCCGGCTCGGCGCAAATGCGATCCTTGCAGTGTCGCTTGCCCTCGCACACGCTGTAGCGCGACAACTCGCCGTTCCTTTGTATCGTCACATTGCCACGTTGCACGGTAACTTGAACCCGACGCGCCTTCCTGTCCCGCAGATGAATATCGTAAATGGCGGAGCCCATGCAGATAATAGCGTAGATTTTCAAGAGTTTATGATCGTGCCTGTAGGCCGGGCCAGTTTTGCTGAGGCGTTACGCGCGGGCGCGGAGATTTTTCACAAACTGCGCCTGGTCTTAATAGCGCAAGGATTGCAAACCGGGGTCGGCGATGAAGGTGGCTTTGCGCCGGACTTTGCTTCCAATGAGAGCGTGGTTACTGCGGTACTTCAGGCCATTGACGACGCCGGGTACCGTGTTGGGGATGAGGTCTACCTTGGGCTGGATCTGGCGAGTTCAGAATTTTACTCAGCAGGGCATTACAATTTAGATTCTGAGGGTCGAAAATTTAGCACGGGGGAATTTATCGACCTGATCTACGACTGGATAACCCGGTTCCCCATTATCTCTGTCGAGGACGCGCTATCCGAGGAGGATTGGGACGGCTGGAAGGCGCTGAGTGCGAGAATCAAAAACAAGGTGCAACTTACCGGCGATGATCTGTTTGTGACCAACTCTGCTATCTTGAAACGAGGAATTGACCAAGGGCTTGCCAATTCGATACTGATCAAGCCGAATCAGATTGGCACCCTTAGCGAGACATTAGATGCGGTCGCGCTTGCGCAGGGCCACGGTTACGGGGTTACCATTTCGCACAGATCAGGCGAGACTGAGGATACAACTATCGCGGACCTCGCGGTGGGGGTCGGTGCGGGGCAAATTAAGACCGGATCGTTGTCGCGTTCAGAACGGGTCGCCAAATATAATCGCCTTTTAAGAATCGAACAGGAACTGGGGCCGCAGGCTCAATACGCCGGAATGGCGGGATTCCCCCACCGGGGCAATCACTAGAGAGTATGTAGGGCGCAGAATTCGTGTACCGCAGGGCCCTCATTTTCACATTGATTGTTGGGGTGCTGACCCTCCAGTGGGCGCTGTGGGCCGGGAAAAGCAATATCGTTGATTTGATTTATCTGCAGCAGACCCTAGCCAGTCTCGAAACTAAAAATGCGTCCCTTCGCCACCGAAATGATCGCCTTCATGCGGACATCAACGAGATAAAAAGTCGGCTGGAAGCCATTGAGGCCCGAGCACGAAAGGAGCTTGGCTTGATTTTGCCTGGAGAAACCTACTACCAGACGGTGCTGCCAGAAGGAAGTGTATCGAGGATCCCTACCGATTAAAACGGAGCATCTTTCTTATTCCGGTAACCCTAGATCGTAGGGTAGGGGTTGAGTGACAAGGCATTGCCCGTCAATCTGGGTCTTTGCGGTGGAATGGCCCTGCAGCCAGGCAATTGGGATGGATGCTAATACTTCCCAATCGCCAGTATCCGAATTTTTGGCGGCGTCTACGACCACTCCCTGTTGGACCGACTCCTCGCCACCTCCAGTCACCACAGTTCCGGGCCCAATAACTGAAGCCGTTTTGACAGTGCCTCGTATCATGCGGGTTTTTAACCGACCGAGGTACCGGACACGGGCAACAATTTCCTGACCCGGATAGCACCCTTTTTGAAAGCTCACTCCACCGATCAAGTCGAGGTTGACCGATTGAGGAATAAACATCTCGTGGGTTTGCAAAAAGATCAAGGGGAGGCCGTTTTGAATGCACGCAAGGGCGAATGTGTTGTTTGAGTCACTTGTAGCCGAAGAAAAAGTATTTTGATCTATCGCCTCGGCAATACCCTCGGTATTGAGCGTAAACTCGAACGGCAATACAGCAGGAAATCTATGTTCAACCGGCGTCTGTGACAGATCCAGGGATGCGCTTTGGCCATTGTATGAAACGTGAGAAAATCCCACCTGCCAAGTGGGATTCAAGGTGACATCCACTCGTGCACGAAGGATGAACATCTGCAAACGTTTGATCAATTTATCCAGAATTTGAGGGTCCGTGATGAGCCAAAAATCTGACGCGGTTCGCAATACAAAAAATATTGCCAGTAGGCGCCCTTTGGGTGAACAGTATCCGCTCAGCACGCAACCGCCTATTGGAATGGCCTCGATATTCGCGGTCAGTTGGGCTTGAAGGAACTGGACTGCCTCGTCGCCGGAACATCGAGCAACCGCCAGTTGGTTCGTTATAAGCAACGGCGGGGTTAAACTGGTCACTGGGAGGCCCTGATGAATTGGCAGAGCGGCTGCCTGGCTCTCAAAAGTCGCGTTCGGTCAGAGGCTTGATTTACTGAGGGCATAGGAGTGAAGATCGTCAAAAAGGTAAAAAATTGCAAAAAGGCGAACCAGACCTTGAAAGTGTAGGGGCAAAAACGTGAAAATCAAATATGGTGCGATGCACAAAAGGAAAATGACAAAGGTGATAGCGGCTTCCTCAGATCCGGACAAAGAGATAGCCTCGCCTATTCGAAAGGCAGGATCTACTCCTGTTGAGGGCACGGACGGTGGGTCCGGCAAGCAAACTGGCCCGAAAGAGCTAGAGCCAACTCGTTACGGTGATTGGGAGCGCAACGGGCGTTGCATAGATTTTTGACATCGGTAAATGTTACTTCGGTTCAAGGCGAGGTTGGCCGGTGAAGGCTGCCGTTAACCGACCACTTTCGCCACACCTGCAGGTTTATCGACCTCAGTTGACTTCGGTTCTATCTATTGGACACCGGGCTACAGGAATCATTCTTTGTTTCGGAGCGGTGGCGCTGTCTGCATGGCTGATTTCACTCGCGTTGGGCGAGCAGATGTTCAACGGCTACACCGGATTATTGAATACGTTGATCGGCAAAGTATTTATGTTGGGCTGGCTTTTCAGCTTTTTTTATCATTTGTGCAATGGGGTACGCCATCTGTGCTGGGACGCGGGGTATGGGTATGAGATAACCCAAGTTTACCAAAGCGGGTGGATGGTGGTGCTCGTTGCATTCGGTATGACGATTGGTGCACTTATCAGCGCGGGCTGATATGTGTTTCATTATGAGTCAGATATGAAGTCAGCCTTGGATCAACCTTCGCAGTTTCACTCCGGTGTCCGTCATTGGCGCCTCCAGAGGATCTCAGCGATCGCGTTGATTCCACTTTCGCTGTGGGCGGTCATTGAGTTGGTGCCTCTGCCGGCGCAGAACTACGCGACAGCGCTTGAGTGGATTCATCAGCCTTTATCAATTGGGTTGCTATTATTTCTTGTACCGATGCTTTATCTGCACGCGGCCCTTGGAGTTCAAGTTGTTCTTGAGGATTATATTTCGGACCCACTACGCCGCCGTCTGGTAGTAATAACCCACGCGGTCGCCAGTGTTGCGGCGCTTGGGACGCTGGGCGCGTTATTTTCAGCTTAGGGAATCAGGTATCCGTGAGTCTTTCAAGCGCTTACAAAATTATCCGGCATGAGCATGACGTTGTCGTTGTCGGGGCTGGTGGGGCGGGTCTTCGCGCCTGCCTCGGCCTCGCCGAGGCAGGTCTGCGTACAGCTTGTGTGACCAAGGTTTTCCCAACCCGCTCGCACACAGTAGCCGCACAGGGCGGAATGAGCGCAGCGCTTGGGAATATGGGAGAAGATGACTGGCGCTGGCACATGTATGACACCGTTAAAGGGTCAGACTGGCTAGGGGATCAGGAGGCGATCGCGTTCATGTGTCGCGAAGCGCCGTCTGCGGTGATCGAACTGGAACATTACGGAGTACCTTTTTCGCGAACCGCGGATGGAAATATCTATCAGCGCGCATTTGGCGGCATGACAACACATTTTGGTCAGGGGCAGGCGCAGCGTACTTGTGCCGCAGCTGATCGAACCGGGCACGCGATCCTCCACACGCTCTACCAACAGTCATTACGGCAAAAAGTCGAATTTTTTATTGAATACTTCGCACTGGATTTGATTATCGAAGACGGACAGTGTCGGGGCGTTGTTGCCTGGTGCCTCGAAACCGGTTCTATTCACGTCTTTTCAGCAAATCTGGTGGTGCTTGCCACTGGCGGTTACGGGCGAGCCTATTTCTCAGCGACTTCGGCGCATACCTGCACCGGCGATGGTAATGCAATGGTTCTTCGCGCCGGGCTGGCGCTCCAGGATATGGAGTTCGTCCAATTTCACCCTACCGGAATCTATGGTTCCGGCTGCCTGATCACGGAGGGTGCTCGTGGCGAAGGGGGGTTCCTGACCAATGCCTCTGGTGAGCGTTTCATGGAACGTTATGCCCCCAACGCTCGCGACCTTGCATCCCGAGACGTGGTCAGCAGGTCTATGACTATGGAAATCCGTGCCGGAAGAGGCCTCGGTGCCGAGGCGGATCATATTCACCTGCACCTTGAGCATTTGGGCCCCGAGGTCCTTGCCGAGCGACTTCCGGGTATCTCGGAGACCGCAAAAGTTTTTGCAGGGGTAGACGTGACCCGGGAACCCATCCCGGTGTTGCCGACGGTGCACTACAACATGGGCGGGATACCGGCCAACATTCATGGTGAATGCTTAGGTTTCAGCGAGAACGACCCAACGTCTGTAGTTCCAGGGCTGATGGCGATTGGAGAGGCCGCCTGTGTCTCTGTTCATGGTGCTAATCGTTTGGGATCGAATAGCTTGCTCGATCTGATAGTTTTTGGGCGCGCTGCTGCGAAACGGGCCGAGGCGACGATCGAGGCCGGTGGCGCGATTCCAAGTGTGACTCAAGATTCTGTAGACATCTCGCTTGCGCGATTTGACCGTTTGCGCCATGCCCGCGGCTCCGAGTCAACCGCCCGAATTCGCATTGGAATGCAAAAAGCGATGCAGTCAAACTGTGCGGTGTTTCGAAATCACGACATACTGACGGAAGGCTGCGAGAAAATTGATACGCTCGTCAACAGTTTTCAGGAAGTCGGGCTCTCGGATCGATCGATGATCTGGAATACCGATCTGGTCGAAACTCTTGAGCTCGAGAACCTGCTCAGCCAGGCTCGGGTAAGTGTTGAAAGCGCTTTAGCTCGCAAGGAGAGCCGTGGCGCTCATGCCCGTGAGGATTTCCCCGATCGGGACGACGAAAACTGGATGAAACACAGCTTGTCCCGACTCGTTGAAGGTTGTGTAACACTCCAGTATCGACCGGTGACCGTCAGTACCGGCGACTATGAAGTCGATAGCATTCCACCCAAGGCGAGAGTGTATTGACGGTGTAATGGCCGAATTCAGCTTAAATCAAGGATCCAAGGTCCACAAGGGGAAACGCCACAATAATGGCGACTTGATGGGTAAGCCCCAGTGGTTTGAGATCTATCGGTGGGACCCGGACGACGACTCTAACCCCAGGTTGGATCAGTATGCGGTTGATACTGCAACGTGTGGACCTATGGTTCTCGACGCACTGTTAAAAATCAAGGATGAGATTGACTCTACACTCACCTTTCGGCGCTCTTGTCGAGAGGGGATCTGCGGCTCCTGTGCGATGAATATTAACGGGGTCAATACTTTAGCCTGTACCCAGTCGATACAGGCACTAAAGGCACCTGTAAGAATTTACCCACTACCGCACATGCAGGTCATCAAGGATCTGGTTCCAGATCTGTCTCATTTCTTTGCGCAACACGCCGCTCTGGAACCCTGGTTGAAGACTTCTGGACCGGTTCCGGACTTAGAGCGGCCGCAGACGCCTGCACAACGACAGGCTTTGGACGGACTTTACGAATGCATCTTGTGCGCCTGTTGTTCCACCAGTTGTCCCAGCTACTGGTGGAATTCCGATCAATATCTTGGGCCGGCGAATCTGCTTCAGGCCTATCGCTGGATAGCCGACAGCCGGGATGATGCGACCGAATCCCGCCTTGATCAGCTAGACGATACTTTTGCGCTTTATCGATGCCACACCATCATGAACTGCACCAGTGCTTGCCCGAAGGGATTAAATCCTGGTCAAGCAATTGGCAAGATCAAGTCGATGATCGCCAAAGGCGAGCGATGAACCTTGGCCTGAGCCGCGCCAAACTAGCGTGGCGAGCGCGCCGGGGAGCGCGCGAGCTTGACAGTCTGTTGCTGCCCTATGTGCGGGATCGGGGCGCTGGGCTGAGCGAGGACACGCTCAAAACGATGGAGCAACTCCTCAGTGAGCCAGACCCAGTGCTGCTCGACTGGTTTTTAGAAAGAAAAGTGCCGGCCGAGCCCCAAGTCGCGGCTTTGATTCACGATATCCTTAATTACTCAGAACAGCGTCACCAAGATCAAAGGTCGCCTAGCGGTTCATAACCTTGGGGTAAGAGTCGTATTCTGACATAGCGATGGGTCCGCGCTGGGATAGTCCAATGTGTAGTGTAATCCTCGACTTTCTTTCCGTTGAGCGGCACACCGCACAATAAGTTCGGAAACGAGCACCAAGTTGCGTAGTTCTAGAAGATCCTGGCTGATCGTAAAATTGCTGTAAAAATCACGTATTTCCTCATTCAGGAGTTGAAGCCGATTCGCCGCGCGTTGCAGGCGCCTTGAGGTGCGAACAATCCCCACGTAGTCCCACATAAAATGACGCAGCTCTTCCCAGTTGTGGGAAATCACCACGAGTTCGTCTGGGTCTGTCACTTTGCTTTCGTCCCATGGTGGAAGGTCAATCTCGGTGTGCCTTTGCCGATCAAGCGCGCGCGCAATGTCGTCAGCTGCTCTTTTCGAGAAAACCACGCACTCCAAAAGAGAGTTACTGGCTAGCCGGTTGGCACCATGAAAGCCGGCATCAGAATTTTCACCGAGTGCATATAGCCCGGCCAACTCAGTGCGGCCCTGAAGGTTTGTGGTAATGCCGCCGCAGGTATAGTGCGCTGCGGGCACTACGGGAACTGGATCATGCGCCATATCGATGCCCAAGGTCTGGCAGCGTTCATAGATCGCAGGAAAGTGTTGGGTAATATGATCCCGGCCTTTATGGGAGATATCTAGGTAGACACAATCGAGACCCCCTTTCTTCATTTCATAATCAATCGCTCGTGCAACAATATCCCGACTCGCAAGTTCTGCTCTGGAATCGTGGGCATTCATAAAGGCCGATCCATCAGGTAACACCAAAATTCCACCCTCGCCCCGGACAGCCTCAGAAATGAGAAAGCTCCCGGCATGTGGGTGAAAGAGGCAAGTCGGGTGAAACTGTACGAATTCCATGTTCGATACTGAGCACCCCGCGCGCCATGCCATTGCAATGCCGTCACCTGTAGAGGTGTCCGGGTTGCTGGTATACAGATACGCTTTTGAGGCGCCTCCGGTGGCAAGCACAACAATATCAGCCGAAACGGTCTCGACCTGGCCCGCAGCAACATTCAGTGCATATAACCCTGTGATCCGGGGCGGGTTCCCCACCCCGGTGGTCAGATCTACCGCAGTATAGTTTTCCAAAACTGTGACCCGTTCAGCTGCTAGTAGCTGCTCTTCGAGCGTCTTAATCACAGCTTGCCCGGTGGTATCGGCGACATGGGCGACGCGGCGGTGGGCATGACCGCCTTCGCGAGCAAGATGTAGCTGGTCGGGGATTGATTGTTTCAGATCAAAATGAACGCCAGCTTGCATAAGCCAATCGATGGCATTGGGCGCCTGTTCAACCACTGTTCGAACGGTCTGCTCATCACAAAGGCCTGCGCCGGCTGCCAGCGTGTCTTGTATATGCGACTCAAAACTATCCTTGGGATCAAGTACGGCCGCAATTCCTCCTTGAGCCCACAAACTCGATCCCGATGCCAAAGCGGACTTGGTGAGGACAATGCAATCGATCCCCTGGTCGGATAGTCGTAAAGCCAGGCTGAGTCCGGCGAGCCCGCTACCGACGATTGCGACTTGTGTCTGGTGAGCGACCATAGAGTTGGCTGGATGGTAAAAGCCGAATTATAGATGGGTCGATGCCCGCGCAACGAATATGGTGATTTGATTGTTATTGATGCATATAAGATCTATGCGAGATAAAATCGGGGTTGGTGCTACTTCTACCGGCATCAGGCCTACACAGACCCGCTGTGACTGGCCCATTTTCTCGAGAACCCCAAACATGGATTCAGGCGCTCAAAGCCGGATCAGGAATTTTGCGATCATTGCGCATATTGACCATGGCAAGTCGACCTTGGCCGACAGGCTGATTCAACACTGTGGTGGATTGTCGAAGCGCGAAATGACCGATCAGGTTCTGGACTCAATGGATCTGGAACGTGAAAGGGGAATCACCATTAAGGCGCAAAGCGTTTCCCTCACTTACTGCGCCCAAGGCGGCGACCTTTATCAGATTAATTTGATTGATACCCCTGGGCATGTGGATTTTGCCTACGAGGTGTCACGCTCTTTAAGCGCCTGTGAGGGGGCTTTGTTAATTGTTGATGCCTCACAGGGTGTCGAAGCGCAAACCGTTGCTAACTGCTATGCCGCGGTAGATCTCGGGCTGGAGGTCATTCCGATACTCAACAAAATCGATCTGCCTGCTGCTGAGCCGGATCAGGCGGCGATTGAGATCGAGGACCTCATAGGTTTGGACTGCACCGATGCCTTGCGCGTGAGCGCTAAATCTGGCCTAGGTATTCCGGAGGTTCTCCAACGGATCGTATCGGACATTCCAGCACCTACAGGCGATCGGTCGGCGCCACTTAAGGCGTTAATTATTGATTCGTGGTTTGATAACTACCTGGGCACGGTTTCATTGGTTCGTGTCATTGACGGACAGATGACGACTCGAATGAAAATTCGGATGATGTCGACTGGGAACTCCTACCAAGTTGAGCAAGTGGGCCGTTTCACACCAAAACGGCTCACGGTGCCTTCGTTGAAGGCTGGAGAGGTAGGTTATGTGGTTGCAGGGATTAAAGACATAAAGGCGGCCCGAGTGGGGGATACTATTACCGGGCATGCCCACCCCGCTGACACTGCATTCGAGGGATTTAAGAGTGAAAAACCAGTTGTGTTTGCGGGCCTTTACCCAATTAATAACGCTGATTTCGAGGGGTTTCGTGACGCGCTAGAAAAATTAAGTCTGAATGATGCATCTTTACTTTATGAGCCTGAGGTATCGCCGGCTTTGGGATTCGGATTTAGATGCGGCTTCTTGGGATTGTTGCATATGGAGATTATTCAAGAACGTCTGGAAAGGGAGTATGCGCTTGATCTAATTACCACCGCCCCGACGGTGGTGTATCGAATGTTAGGAAACGACAACATCACCCACTTTGTCCACAATCCCTCACAGATGCCCAAAGTAGGTACAATTTCAGAAATCTTTGAGCCCTTTATCCATGCTCGGGTTCTGTGTCCGCCCGAACATGTCGGCGCTGTCATCAGTCTTTGCATCGAAAAACGAGGGGAACAAAAAGACATTACCTATCATGGGCGCCAGGTGGTGGTCGAATTCAACCTGCCTCTTTCTGAGGTGGTGCTTGATTTTCATGATTCACTGAAGTCTGTGAGTCGAGGGTTTGCCTCTTTTGACTATGAAATCATTGAAGATCGCCCGGCCGACATGGTTCGAATTGACATCATGATTAATGGGGAGCGTGTTGATCCCTTATCGGTGCTAGTAAATCGCACGCAAGCACCATACCGAGCGCGAGAGCTTGTCAGCCGGATGAAGAAGCTGATTCCCCGGCAAATGTTCGATGTTGCGATTCAGGCCGCTATCGGGTCGAAAATTATTACTCGGGAGACAGTAAAGGCTCTACGCAAGAATGTGACTGCAAAATGTTATGGCGGTGACATTAGTCGTAAGCGAAAACTACTTGAGAAACAAAAAGAAGGAAAAAAACGGATGAAACAGATCGGTTCGGTATCTATTCCACAAGAAGCATTTTTGTCTGTACTGAAGGTGGGAGACTGATATGGATTTTTCTCTAGCTCTTTTTATCGCGCTGGTCATAACTGGCGCAATCAACTATTGGGATCGGTTCTTTGGCAAGCCTCGGCGCAGTACAAAGGCCAGGTCGACAACGGGCAAGGTAAAGCCGGCTTCGATGCCGCTGCTGGTGGAGTACTCCCGTGCGTTTTTCCCGGTCATTCTCGCAGTGTTTCTGCTGCGTTCATTTGTAATTGAACCATTCCGGATTCCCTCAGGATCTATGTTACCCAGCCTTTATATTGGGGATTTCATTCTTGTTTCAAAGTTCAGTTATGGGGTTCGGCTTCCAATTCTTAATACCATGGTTGTGCCTGTTGGCGAGCCAGATCGCGGGGACGTCATGGTATTTCGCTTCCCCCAGGATCCATCCACTAATTTCATAAAAAGAGTTATCGGCTTGCCCGGTGATGTGATTACTTACCGAGGTAAACGGCTTTCGGTGAACGGTGAGCCGGTCGCCGTGCAAAAGACGGCGCTGTTGCCTGAGCTTGGAGCGCAGCGAGGGGAACGCAGCCTGTCGTCATTTCTTGAATCTTTTGGGCAATCCAGCCACGCCATTTTCCTGGATGACAATCGCCAATCCCGATCGTGGCCTCCTATAGTCGTCCCCCCGGAACATTTCTTCGTAATGGGGGATAACCGCGATCACAGTAATGACAGTCGCTACTGGGGTTTCGTTCCGAAGGAAAATATAGTGGGTAAGGCATTCTTTGTCTGGTTCAGTTGGGATTCACCTGGTGGGGGCGGGGTCAATTGGCATCGACTTGGAACGGTCATCCAATAACAAAGATGACGCCCGCCGAGCGACTGCAAAAGGCAATTGGATATGATTTTTCCGATTTGACTATTTTGAGAGCTGCGCTCCGACACCGTAGCGTGGGGTCAGGTCATAACGAACGGCTGGAGTTTCTTGGAGATAGCATCCTTGGAATGGTGGTCGCGGCTGTGCTGTATGAGCGTTACGGCGATGCAGGAGAGGGCGAATTGACCCGCTTGCGAGCACAGCTGGTTCGCCAGCGGACACTGGCCAACGTTGCCCGACGGATTGATCTCGGAGCGGCACTACAACTTGGTGTTGGTGCAGCTCGTAGTGGTGGGGCAGACCGATCGTCCATTTTGTCGGATGGGCTCGAAGCACTTATTGCCGCGATGTTTCTTGATTCCGATTTTTCAACAGTTCGGTCCGCGATCATTTCCCTGTTTCAACCAGAACTTCTCGAGATTGCTAGCGCAGCGCCAGCGAAAGATCCAAAGACCCGGCTCCAGGAGTTGCTTCAGGGAGAGGGATTTACGCCCCCTGCCTATCGGGTATCCCAAACCCTCGGTCAACCTCACCAGAGGGAATTCGTTGTTGAATGCGAAATACCCGAAAGGGGACTGCTTACCCACGGGAGAGGGACCAGCCGAAAAGCCGCGGAGCAGCAAGCTGCAACGCTTGGCATTGAAAAACTACTCAAAGAAAGGTCAGAAGATGACTGATACGCACCGTTTCGGAGTGATTGCCCTGGTAGGTCGACCCAACGTAGGCAAGTCAAGCCTGCTTAATCAACTGGTCCGCGCTAAAGTTTCAATAATCTCGCGCCGACCCCAGACAACCTGGCGACGCATTGAAGCGATCCGCAGCGTAGAAGATGCCCAACTCGTGATTGTCGATACTCCTGGCCTTCATAAGGCTCGTGGAAGACTGCTTAGTCGGATCGCAAACCAATCGGCTCGTGGGGCTGCCGAGGGCGCGCACGTAGTGTGCCAGGTGATTGACGCACGAGTCTGGTCCCAAGCCGACCAGAGCGTGCTTGACCACTTCTCCGGGCCTTCGACTCCATTGTGGGTAGTCTTGAACAAAGTAGATCTTTTGCCAAATGTGAACCACGTACTACCCCGAATTAAAGCGCTCCAGGAGATTCACCCGTGGGTAGAGATTGTTCCAGTTTCGGCGAAATCCGGTTATAACTGTGAACGATTGTTTGAGTTGCTCCAGGCTGCAGCGCCTAGTGGAAACCCCGGTTACCCAAGTAACGAGCTGACTACTGCCTCATCCAGTTTTATCGCTGCAGAACTTGTTCGCGAGCAGATTTTCAGGCAGATGGGTGATGAAATTCCCTACGGCAGTGGTGTAGAGCTTACCCTATTTGAAACCGATGAAAATCAACTTCTCCACATTGAGATCAATATCTGGTGCGAAACTGAAGGTCAAAAAGCAGCTTTGATAGGGGTCGGTGGAGAGCGGCTTAAAAAAATCGGCTCCGCCGCGCGACGTCAAATCGAAAACGTGTTGAATTGTCGGGTTCATCTGGCACAACGGGTTAAAGTAAAACGCGGGTGGGTCGATGACCGAAAGTCGGTTGTTGATTTGGGATATGGTGTTTAACACCTCTCAAACCCGATGACGGCAGTGCGTGTTAAAGGCCAGCCTGGCTTCGTGCTTCATCGAAGACCTTATTCGGAAACCAGTTTGCTCGTGGACCTTTTTTCACGTGAGCATGGCCGGCTCACCGTAATCGCCAAAGGTGCTCGCCAGCGAAAATCGCAGGTTCGGGGTGTTTTACGGCCGTTTGGGTTGATTACTCTTGGGTGGTCAGGAAAGGGAGAAGTCAAAACCCTGACTCAGTGCGAGTCCCCAGGCCCTGCTTTTAACCTGCGCAGGCGACGTCTTTTCTGTGGGTACTATTTGAACGAGCTTTTGTTGAAATTCCTTCACCGTTACGATCCGCATGAGGCTCTATTTGATTACTACCAGGCAGCGGTCGCGCAATTGGCCCAAGGTGTAGATGATGAGACTGTGTTGCGAGTCTTTGAGAAACAGTTGATGAATGAAGCCGGGTATGGCTTACAGTTAGACCGTGATCAGGACAGCGGCACAGCGGTGAAGGCAGGTAAAATCTATCGATATTTGCCGGGGGTGGGCGCTTTTGTAGATAAACCCGGACGAAATGAAGGGATCCTGGTTCACGGGTCTTCGATGATCGCGTTGCGCACGGAGACCGGATTTGATGAGCGGGCCCGTCTTGAACTTAAACAGCTTAACCGGTCAGTGCTGCGAGTTTTGCTTGAGGGCCGATCGCTCCTATCACGGGCGGTTTATTCGCGGTTATACCCCGCTAATAGCAGACCTAGCAAGGGCCTTCAAGATCTGATGTAAGTGGCCTCCAATCCTCAAAGATAAACAAAGGAGAAAATATGGAATTGGGCGTTAATATTGATCATGTTGCCACATTGCGACAGGCGCGAGGTACCCGCTATCCCGACCTGGCCGAGGCGGTTCGTATTTGCGAAGGGACTGGTGCCGATCTAATTACATTACATTTGCGTGAAGATCGTCGGCACATACAGGATGCCGACGTTTACCAACTGTGTGAGGTCATCACGACGAGGATGAACCTGGAAATGGCTGCCATAGAAGAGATGCTCGACCTCGCGATTCAGGTGCAACCCAATGATGTCTGCCTGGTGCCGGAAAAGCGCGCTGAATTGACTACCGAGGGTGGTTTGGATGCCGCCTCGCAGATAAATACACTTACTCCGTTGGTCAAAGCACTGAAAGACACTGATATTCGGGTCTCGCTTTTCATTGACCCCGATCCAGTCCAAATTGACGCTGCCAAGGTGATAGGGGCTGATGCTGTTGAGATTCACACCGGGGGTTTCGCAGACGCAGGTAGTTCAACAAGGTCGAAGGCGGAACTCGGGCGAATCGTCAATGCTGTCGATCTTGGCGCCTCTTTAGGGCTCAGAGTGAACGCGGGGCACGGACTCAACTACGATAATCTTGGGCCAGTCGCATCGATCTCAAAAATCTCAGAGCTCAACATCGGGCATTCGATCATAGCCCGCGCGGTATTTTCAGGGTTGGGTGCGGCTGTTGCTGAGATACGCTCGCTGATGGACCAGGCGAGCCAGTAGGAGGTCACTTTTTGCTCGGGGCAAATCCTTGTGGAACCGCCCCTAGGTCACCCTCACCGAAAAGGAATCCCAGCATGTGTTGCTCGACCAGATCAATGGATTGGGGGTCGGCTGAGCTTAGCTGGTTTTCGTTGATGATCAACACTTGTCTCTCGAGCCATTGCTGCCAGCCTTCTTGCGAGACGGTGTCAAAAATCCGCTGACCGAGATCCCCAGGGTAGGGGAGTTCCTCGAGGGCATCCGCCTCGGCATCTAGGACAACGCAATGGATTCGCCGCATGTTAAAATTCCCGGTCAACCCACATACTGGGTGAGGTTTTTAGAGTCACATATTATCTCCCGACACAGTATATCTGGGCAATCAATATTCGCCCAAGATTAGGACGCGCAATCATGAACACTTCTCAAACTGAATTATCCCCGGATTCACTCACGGTGACTGTATCGGCTCGTGAAAAAATTACGCAGTTGCTCGCAGATGCCGACGACGGCCTTAGTGCTGTTCGGGTTTTCGTCTCCGGCGGAGGCTGCGGGGGAATGAATTACGGAATGACCTTTGCGGAATCTGTCGGGTCGAAAGACCGGACAATGAGCGACGAGTCCGGCTTTGCGCTGGTGGTCGACCCGATTGCATACTCGTATATTCATGGCGCGGAGATTGACTTTAAGGACGACGGCGTTAGTGCGTCGTTTGTATTCAATAATGTATTTCAGTCGGTCGGTGGTAGCGGCGCCTGCGGGGGTTGTGGCGGCGCCCATTAAAGGTCATACGATTGGTTTTAAAATAGCGCTGAGCGCAGGCGTTGGACTTATTGTCAGTGGTTTTGCGGTTGCCTAAATCGAATGGTTCTTGACGCTGCTTTCGACTGAAAAAAATCCCCGGGCGCTCCTGATCGCGCCGGATCGCAGCTATCGGACCGGCGCTTTTGTGCTTGCGGCACATAAACTTGGCATCGAACTGGTAGTCGCTTCATTTGGTGAGGCATGCCTAGCGAGCCGCTCCGGCGGTCTTGCGTTAAATCGTGAATCTGGGGCCGAGGCTCTTGATACTATTTCCAGGGCCGTTGCTGAAAATCCATTTGCTGCGATTTTGGCAAGTGATGATGAGACCGTTGCGTTGGCGGGCGCAGCGGCTGAGCGCAATGGCTTGCCCGGTAATCCAGCGGATGCTATCAAGGCACTAACCAGTAAAATTCACTTTCGTCGTTTCTGCCAGTCCAATGATACCCGGGGTCCCGGATTTATTGCGTTGGATTCAAAAAACCTCGACCGGGGAGCCCCGCCTGGTGTTCACTATCCTTGTGTGGCTAAACCCGCCATGCTTTCTGCCAGCCGTGGTGTGATTCGCTGCGATAACCCCGGGGAATTGAGTCGGGCGCTCAAGCGGATCCGCAGCCTGCTGTATTCCGAGGGGAAACTGGGTGAAGAAGCCGTGCTTGTTGAAGATTACATTGATGGGCTCGAATACGCGGTAGACGGATTGCTCAAGCGGGGGCGCTTGCAGGTCCTGGCTATTTTTGAGAAACCTGGCCCAATGGCGGGGCCGTTTTTCGAAGAAACGATCTATCTGACACCACCGAGGCTCAGTCACAAGGTTACTGGGCAAGTCATTAGTGCCTTAGAAAACTTGTGTCGAAAGTTGGGAATATGTGAGGGCGCTTTGCATGCCGAACTTCGTATCAATTCATCGGGGGTTTGGTTTCTTGAAATCGCCGGGCGGACAGTTGGGGGTCGCTGCGGGCGGGTGCTTGAATTTCAAACTGGACGTTCGCTGGAGGAACTCGTGTTGGCTAATGCGACACGGCTGCCAGCAGCAGTGGGCGAGAGCACGGGCTCTAGCGGGGTCATGATGATTCCAGTGGCAAAAGGCGGAGTGCTCCGTCGGGTTGAAGGCATTAGCGCGGCCCGGCGCGTACCCGGCATTGTCGATGTCGAGATCGACGTTCGAGAAGGCCAGATCTTAGTACCGTGGCCCGAAGGCTGCGCTTACCCGGGGTTTATCTTCGCACGGGCCGGAACAGTGGCTGATGTGGAGCGGGCGCTTAGGGCCGCTCATAGATGCCTGAATTTTGTGCTTGCGCCTCACTTGCCCGCCACCATCGCACCTTAAGAATTTAACCACCGCTCCAAACTAAGAAGATAAACCCATTAATAAAACAACCATAAAGAGCCTGAATGACACCTAACTTGTTAGCTTCATGTATGAGATTTCCCGCCGCTAAACCGACTCCAATCTAAGCGATTGAGCATGGCTGGACCGGACGCCCACTGAGCTTTTCGGCTAAACATTTTCGCTCTATCTTTGACGTTTTTCGGCCCAGCGCTTTTTTGGGCCTTTTTTTGACAGCGGTGCTGTGTCAGTATTCGCCTGTCCGGTGTGGGTAGAATTAATTGCTGCCCCACCCGGTTTGGTTTATGAACAACAGAAAAACACAAGGAGGAATCCGATGAGAAAGGTATTTTTGGCTTTTGTGACCGGCGCGATGCTCTCAGGGGCTGCGATCGCCGATGATGTCAAGATAGGAATAATTTTGGGCTTCACCGGGCCGATTGAATCTCTGACACCGGCCATGGCAGCCGGCGCTGAATTGGCCATCGCAGAGGTGAATGCGAGTGGGTCATTTATGGGTGGAACGGGGATTACCAGCATCCGTGCAGATTCAACCTGTATTGACTCGGCAGCCGCTACAGCCGCCGCCGAACGCTTGATCACCTCGGACAAAGTCAATGCCATTATGGGGGCCGACTGCTCTGGCGTCACTGGCGCAATCCTGGCGAATGTCGCGATGGCGAATGGGGTCGTAATGATCTCTCCCTCTGCTACCTCGCCCGGTCTATCAACGGCGGAGGATAATGGTTTGTTTTTCCGCACCGCGCCATCGGATGCTCGTCAGGGCCAGGTGGTCTCCCAAATTCTGGGCGATCACGGCTATAAAAGCGCCGCGATTACCTACACCAACAATGACTATGGCAAGGGACTCGCGGATAGTATTGAAAGCAACTTCAAGGCCGCTGGCGGTAACGTCACAATCAACGTAGCTCACGAAGACGGAAAAGGTGACTACAGCGCTGAGGTCGCGGCACTTGCACAGGCTGGCGGTGATATTTTGGTGGTTGCCGGTTATCTCAATGACGGTGGTAAGGGCATAATCCAGGCATCACTTGATACCGGGGCTTTTGACATCTTCTATTTGCCAGACGGGATGATTGGGGACAGCCTGCCCACCGATATAGGTGATGGATTAAACGGATCTATCGGCGACGTACCAGGGACCGATAGCCCGGGCGCCGCGATGTTTACCGAGATGGCTAAAGCGGCTGGTTTTGAAAGTGGTCCGTTTTCGCCGGAGTCCTACGACGCCGCAGCGCTTCTTATCCTCGCTATGCAGGCAGCGAAGTCTACCGACAGCCAAGACTTTAAATCGAAGGTAATGGACGTCGCGAATGCACCAGGTCAGAAAGTCTTTCCTGGGGATCTTGGAAAGGCGCTGGAACATATTGCCAACGGAGGAGATGTTGACTATGTGGGCGCTTCTGCGGTTGAGTTAATCGGCCCAGGTGAATCTGCGGGCAGCTACAAAGAAATTCTGGTTAAAGGCGGGAAGAACACCACCGTCGGTTACCGGTAAATCGGATCAGTTACGGCCCGGGTTATGCCGGGCCGTTTTTTTTTGCCGGCGGTTCGACATTTGATTATCATCGAGCACCTGTATAAACACTTTGGCGGCATCCGCGCGGTCGAAGATGCCTCGCTTGTGATCGAGCAGGGGAGTATTACGGGACTGATCGGTCCCAACGGCGCTGGGAAAACGACTCTTTTTAACGTCATCGCCGGAATTTACCCTCCAGACGAGGGAAAAGTCCTACTGAACGGCGAAGATATCACTGGGCGCCAGCCCCATGAGCTTTTTGCGAAAGGCATTTTGCGTACCTTCCAGATTGCCCACGAATTCTCGTCGTTAAGTGTTCGCGAAAACCTGATGATGGTTCCAAATGGACAGTCCGGTGAGAGCCTGGTTGCAACCTGGTTACACCCTGGGCAAGTTATTGCTGAAGAAACAGTCATAAGGCAACGTGCCGATGAGGTGGTTGATTTTCTCCAACTCAGTTCGGTCGTAAACGAGCTTGCCGGTAACTTGTCGGGTGGTCAAAAGAAACTTCTTGAACTGGGCCGCACGATGATGGCCGAACCGAAAATAGTATTTCTCGATGAAGTTGGGGCTGGGGTCAATCGCACTCTCCTGCGAACCATTGGCGATTCCATTTTGCGGCTTAATCGGGAGCAAGGCTATACCTTCTGCATGATCGAACACGATATGGATTTCATTTCCAGGTTATGTGATCCAGTTATTGTCATGGCATCGGGCAGCGTGCTGGCACAAGGCACAGCCGCCAATATTATGAATAACGAGGCGGTTATTGAGGCCTACCTTGGAACCGGGCGAAAACAGGCCCAACAGGAGCCATTGTGACCTACCTTGCGGGAGAAGGTATGTGTGGGGGTTACGGAGGCGTTGATATCCTGCACCAGTGTAGCATCGGGGTAGACAAAGGTGAGGTTGCGGTGGTGGTGGGCCCCAACGGCGCTGGCAAATCGACGGCGATGAAAGCAGTGTTCGGTATGCTGGAGCTAAGGGAGGGTCAGGTAACGATGGATGGCCAGGATATCAGCCACCTGAAGCCCGAACAGCGGGTACAGCTCGGCATGGGTTTCGTGCCGCAAAGTGCCAACGTATTCACCTCGATGACCGTGGAGGAGAACCTGGAGATGGGCGCTTTTATCCGCCGTGATGACATCTCGGAAACCATGTCTGGGGTCTACGAGCTTTTTCCGGTGTTACGGGAAAAGCGCCGCCAATTAGCGGGCGAACTGTCTGGCGGCCAACGCCAGCAGGTAGCGGTGGGCAGAGCTCTGATGACTCAGCCCAAAGTGTTAATGCTGGATGAGCCGACCGCGGGGGTCTCACCCATGGTTATGGACGAGTTGTTCGACCGCATCATCGAAATAGCGCGTACGGGAATTGCGATTCTCATGGTCGAACAGAATGCTCGACAGGCCCTCAGTATTGCTGATCGGGGCTACGTGTTGGTTCAGGGCCGCAACCGTTACACGGATACTGGCACAGCTCTGCTGGCGAACATCGAGGTTCGCAAGGCCTTTCTTGGCGGGTAAAAAAGGGTGCTGATAGATCTTCTAAACGCCTTGGCCCTGATTGGAAACTTTGTTGTGGTGCCGGGGATCGCATACGGCAGCCAACTCGCGCTCGGGGCCCTGGGCGTCACTATGGTCTACGCGGTTTTGCGGTTCTCTAATTTTGCCCACGGCGAGACTATGTCCTTCGGCGCAATGGTCACCATTCTTGTGACCTGGGCATTGCAAGCACACGGGTTTGGCTTGGGGCCGCTCCCTACTGCATTACTGGCGCTCCCCGTCGGGATGATCGTGACCATCGGGTTATGTCTGGGAACCGACCGCCTTATCTATCGCTACTATCGCGAAAAAAAAGCCGTCCCAGTAACCTATCTTATCGTTTCTGTAGGGGTGCTTTTTTTCTTGAGCGGTCTGATCCGATTTATTATTGGACCTAAAGATCAGGTTTTCGCTGACGGCGAACGTTTCATAATGAAGGCCCGCGCATTCAAGGAGATGACCGGGTTGGATCAGGGCTTGGCGATTAAGACCTCTCAGGGCATCACGGTAATCACTGCCGTAGTGATTGTGGCCCTTTTATTTTGGTTTCTCAATCGAACCCGAACGGGAAAGTCCATGCGGGCCTACTCAGACAACGAAGATCTCGCCTTACTGTCTGGTATTAACCCCGAGCGGGTCGTGATGATTACCTGGATTATTACTGGTGCGTTGGCTGCCATTGCCGGGACCCTTTACGGCTTGGATAAAGGTTATAAACCTTTTACCTATCTGGGGTTGGTCTTGCCGATCTTTGCTTCGGCAATCGTGGGGGGAGTAGGCAATCCGTTGGGAGCTATTGCGGGGGGCTTTGTTATCGCCTTCTCGGAGTTGCTGGTAACTTTCGCCTATAAACGAGTAGTGGGTTACCTGACGCCGGGCGATTGGGTTCCAGATGGCTTAGTACAGTTACTGTCAACCGATTACAAGCTTGCTGTCTCGTTCTTTATCCTGGTCATCGTCCTACTGATAAAGCCCACGGGAATTTTTAGTGGAAAGACATTGTGAACTGGTCTTTGAAAAACGTTTTGCTTTTTGCCGGGATGGGTGTGCTTTTAATACTGGTTGGCACTATGCAAAGTTGGAACGTCGCCCTTGCGATTCTGAATATGTGCTTGATCTCAGCTGTCATGGCTCTTGGCGTGAATATTCAGTGGGGCTATGCGGGGCTTTTTAACGCTGGAGTGATGGGATTTACCGCCTTAGGGGGCCTAGCCGCCATTGTGATCTCTGTCGCACCAGTGCCCGCAGCCTGGGATGCAGGTGGCGCCCGCGCCATACTGGGTTTGTTGGCTGGGCTTGCGACGATTGCAGGGGGAATATGGTTATGGAAAAAACTCCGGGTATCCAAAACCGCCCGGATATGGCTAACGGCCTTGCTTGCGGTTAGCGGATACGGATTGATGCGCCTTATTCTGGACCCCGCGGTCGATGCGATCGAGGCGGTTGAGCCAGCACTGACTGGGTTTTTGGGTGGGTTTGGCTTGCCTATCATGTTTTCGTGGATTGTTGGAGGGCTCTTTGCCGCGATTGTTGCCTGGGCTATTGGCAAAGTAGCGCTGGGACTGCGCTCTGATTACCTGGCGATTGCCACCTTGGGCATCTCAGAGATCATCATTTATTTTCTAAAAAATGAAGATTGGCTTACGCGAGGAGTTAAAAACGTCAACGGGCTCCCGAGGCCAGTACCTTATGAAATAGATCTTCAAGGGGCATTATGGCTTCATGATCTCGCCGCTTGGGTAGGGATTCCGGTTGTGGAAGCCTCTTCGCTTATTGTGAAATTGAACTACGCCGCGCTTTTTCTGGTTGTGCTTGTAGCTATCTTCTGGCTCTCAGAGCGGGCGTTGAAGTCTCCCTGGGGGAGAATGATGCGCGCGATCCGCGATAACGAGATTGCTGCCGGCGCGATGGGCAAAAACGTAACCGGACGTCACCTTCAAGTATTTGTGCTCGGCTCTGCAGTAATCGGTATTGCAGGGGCTATGCTTGCCACTTTGGATGGTCAGTTTACTCCGGCATCTTACCAGCCGTTGCGATTCACTTTCCTAGTATGGGTTATGGTGATCGTGGGCGGTTCGGGTAATAATCTGGGCTCGATCCTTGGTGGTTTTGTGATCTGGTTTTTCTGGATTGAGGCCGAACCGATAGGCCTCGCGTTGATGAATTTTGTTACCTCGGGGATGGCGCTCGATAGCCCCTTGCGGCTACATCTGTTGGAGAACGCGGCGCACACGCGATTGATGACGATGGGGCTGGTACTGCTTTTGGTGCTGCGCTTTTCACCGCGAGGGCTTATTCCGGAGGTTAAACGTTAACCGTAGTTGCCGTATCACAGAGACTTAGCTGATACTGGCCAACGAGGCGTGCAGGGCCGAAAGATCGGCTTCGCTCAAAGGCAGGACCGGTAAACGGCAGTCCCCCACATCGAATCCCCGGTGGCGAGCGGCCGCCTTGACCGAGGCGTTGTATTGATGAGACCAGACGAACAGTTGGGAATCTACAAGTTTGCACCAAAGCGAAGCCGCCTCGTTAAGTTGGCCAGAGGAAACCAACTGATAGAGCGTGACCGACTCGTCGGGCAGGAAATTGACTGAACCCCAGACACAGCCCACGCAACCCGCGGCGAGCGCTGGGTAGGTGATCGGATCGCCGCCATTAAAAATCTTCCCGCCGGTCTGCAAAAGTTCCTGAATTCGTATTAAATCGCCGGTACTGTCTTTGATGTAGTCGATACCATCTATCTCAAGCAATTTTTCGAACAAGGCCGGTGTGACATCGAAGCCTGAATGTACGGGTATGTTGTATACCATCACCGGAACTGAGCTGGCCTTGGCAACTGCCTCGTAGTGGGAAATTACACCGCGTTCATCGGGACCCTCGAAATACGGCGGTAACACCATAACCGCATCTGCGCCGTGATCAATGGCATGGCGGGTTGTGGCTAGAGTGTCTTCCAGGTAAATAGCGGATGTTTGGGCGATTACCGCAGCGCGCCCGTCAACGTGTTTTGCAGTGATCTCAATCAAGCGCCTTTTTTCTTCCCTGCTTAGGTAAGCAAATTCGCCGGTTCCGCCACAAGGAAGGATAATATCCACGCCAGATTCGAGCATACGGTCTACATGGGCAAGGTAGCGCGTCTCGTCAACCTGAGCCCCGTTATCATTAAATACCGTGCAGACGGGCACACATACACCACTAAGATTACTCATCACTCGTGCTCCTTATGCGTTTGGACTAAATGCAAATCGAATAATATCGAAGGCCCAGAGTGTAAAGGAAGTTAGCCGAAGATGAATACATGACCTCAACTTTCAGGACAGGACAAAGGAGAAGCTGATGGACGCAGAAAAGGTTGCAATTGTTACCGCAGGCGGAGGCGGTATTGGCAGGGCCGTTAGTGAGGAACTGTACCGGCAAGGGTATCAGTTAGCACTCATGTCACGCAGCGATGCCTGCGAAAACCTGGCGCAGGAAGTTGGAGGTATTGGGTTGCGGGGTTCGGTAACCGAGGCGGCAGACCTTGAACGTTTGGTTGATGTGACGCTCGAGCGTTACGGCAGAATTGATGCCGTCGTCAATCATACGGCTCACCCGCCAAAAGGCGACCTTCTCTCACTCGACGATGAGGCATGGCAGTCCGGTTTTGATATGCTGATTTTAAATGTGGTCCGGATGACCCGGCTGATTACCCCAGTTATGCAACAACAAAAAGCCGGCGCCTGGGTGAATATCTCAACTTTTGCCGCGTTCGAGCCCGAACAGGCATTGCCCGTGTCATGCACGCTGCGGGCGGGATTGTCCGTTTATTCCAAACTGTATGCGGATCGCTACGCCAAGGATAATATTCGCATGAATAACGTCTTGCCTGGGTTTATCGATAGTTTGCCCCACAAAGACGAGGTCGCGAAGAGCATCCCGATGGGTCGGATTGGTACGGTCGATGAGATTGCGAAGACCACCGCGTTTTTGCTCTCGGATGGGGCTGGATACATCACTGGGCAGAGTTTGGTCGTAGATGGGGGGGTTACCCGTCATGTTTAACATTCTGGAACCAGAAAGTCGGCAATAACCATAACGAACAGGCTAATACATAATTCTGGGACCGGGCTCTAGGCGGTTTCGGTGTATCGGCCAGGATAGTGGTGCCGATATCATGGTCAAGGCGAAATAATTTTGGTTCTAATAGTTCGCATTGGCCGACCCCGGCTCAGCATTGACGTTGACGATAATTTGGATCCTGTCGTTAATATGGGCTTTAGTCCAACGAAGAGCACACCATGGACGAAGTGGGGCGGCGCCGAATTCACAACTCTGGCAGCAGAATTCGTATCTCCATCCCGGCTGAGCGTCACTCGCTTTCAAAGATTAATTGCTTTTGCGGGCCTTCGGCGTTTTATGACCCCTCGCACCGGCTGGCAGAGTAACTGGCACGCATATTGCTGCTGGAGTGAGTAAGAACTGGCGAACACGGTCAACGTCATGTGGAATCTGCTAAGGTGCGTCGTCGGTGTTGTATTGGCCAATAACGGTTAGGTCTGCGTGGGATTCCTGCTCTTGCGACCGTACATAGTAAAACGCGTTCTTCTCATGATTCCAACCCTTCTTGGGGCGGGTGTCTTGATATTCTTTCTCATGCGTGTCATCCCCGGTGACATCTGTTTAGCCAGATGGGTGGACTACGGCACCGATCTTGATCCCGCACTTCTTGAGCTCTGCCGAGACAGGCTGGGCCTGAATGAGCCCCTACATATACAGTTCTTTAATTTTATTCGGGGTGTTCTGTCTTTTGATTTCGGTGTTTCCATGTGGACAGGGCGCTCGATTATTGAGGAGTTGGATCTTCGTTTCGCGTTGTCACTCCAGTTAGCGGTGATGGCGACTGTCGTGACACTTCTCATTGGTGTTCCGCTGGGTATCGTTGCGGCCTTGAAACAAAATACCTGGGTCGATTATCTGGTCCGTACGGTTGCCATTGCGGGAGTGGCGATGCCATCCTTCTGGCTCGGCATCTTGATTATCCTGGGATTTTTGATTTTTTCCCAGGCATGGTTTGGCGAACCGTGGATGCCCCCGATCTATTATGTTTCTCCATTTAAGGATTTCTGGGGAAATATGTCTCAACTCATCTGGCCAGCGTTGGTAGCAGGGTATCGCTATTGTGCAGTCGTGACTCGAATGACCCGCTCGGCCCTGCTTGAGGTTCTGCGTGAGGACTACATTCGAACTGCGCGGACCAAAGGTCTCACGGAGAAGACTATTCTCAATCGCCATGCATTGAGAAATTCGTTTTTGCCGGTAATTACTATTATCGGCATCGAGTTTTCATTTTTTATGGGAGGACTCGTGGTTACGGAACAGGTGTTTAATTTGAATGGTTTAGGCAGGCTGCTCGTCGATTCAGTGCTGTACGCAGACTACAATATGATTCAAGCGCTGGTGATGATCGTTGTCGCTGTGTCCGTTTTGGTTAACCTCCTCGTTGATCTGTCTTACGCTTGGCTCGATCCGCGCATTCGGTACAGCTGAGATCATATCTCACCAGCAACGGCGGCCCCTACGACCCGGAGTTTCAGATGTCAGCCTTTAGTGAAACCCCCGAGGTGCTAGCGATCCGGGACTGGAGATACCAGTCTTTAGTGAAACCCAAGAGGGACTAGCAATCCGGTGGCTCTGGCGATTGGGGAATAAAATGAATCCCATCACGTATCTGTCTGATTCGTCTAGCCAACCGTTGTCGCTCGGCCAGCAGATAGTTGAATTGCACATCACAGCCCGCGATAGGAGTGGGGTATGACTGGAGTTGTGCCTCAACCGACTTAAGGGCTTGCAGCACCTTTTGTTCAGTTTTTGAGATCAATTTGGGAAATGGTGGCGTTGCATGGTCTGGCTGGAAGAGGCTGCCCTGCTTAGGCGGTCGGTTTTTCTCGCTGTTGCTGGCGTTTCAGCCAGCGCGACGCTAATAGCGGCACCGTCACGGTAATCAATAATACCCGTACGGCGTGGTGTGAGGCCACAAACACCGGGTCTATATTCAAGATCAAAGCAAGCATGCCGATCTCTGCGAGGCCCCCAGGTACAAAGGCCAGAAGCAAGGCTGCGAAGCCGATGCCGGTCCAAACGTTGAACACGTAGGCAAATAAAATTACCAAAGCCAGTAGCAGCAAAGTAAGGCCGCTGGAAAGCATAAAGGTTTTAAACAGCTCGTGTGGCTTTGCGCCGGAGAACGCTGTGCCGATGCCGGCGCCAATAATCACCTGGGTAACGTTGATAAATACTATAGGTATTGCGAAATCTGTTAAATCGGTCACCTGTGTGCTGGCGATGAGAATCAATGGGCCCAACAAGTATGGGGAGGGTAGGCGCAGACCCTTGGCAATCAACGAGCCAAGTGCGGCAAGGGAAACAAACAACCCGGCGTTAGCGAGATCAAGAGATGCTATGGGTCTATTCGCTGCTGCTGTCACGTCGAGATCAATCCCGGTCAATTGGCGCAATAAAAAGGGCAGAACCATCAGAATCGTGGCAAGTCTGGCTGTATGCGCAAGCGCCGTTGTCCGCGGATTTGCACCCGCACTCGCGCCGAGAATCACCATCACCCCCAAACCGCCGGGAATACTGGAAAAAGCGGCCGTCAGCTTATCGAATCCCGTAACCTTGCGCCCGTAATAAAAGGCGCAGGGAATCGCTATAGCCAGATAACAGAGCATTCCGGCCATGGTGACAGACCATCGATGAACACGATCCAGAAGTTCTGGCGAGAAAGCGGTCCCGAGCATGGCCCCGAGCCCGATGAACGCGATTGACTTTAGCCATTGAGGGACTGCGAGGGACGCCCCTTGCATACTGGCTGCAATGTTTGCCACCATAGCGCCCAGCAGCCAGCCGAGTGGAATATCTAGGCAGGCTCCAACCGCGCCACCTATGACACCCAGCCCCAGTGAATAAATGGCTTTTTTCATAACGGTTGTATTCTTAGCATATCAAGTGCGATATTGGGCAGCCAAGATGCCCTGGCTAGGGCTCGGGAAACAGCATGAGTTCGGGCCTGTGTATTTGATTGCCATCCTGGGATTTTGGAGTTAAGTGCCAATGAGCGAAAAAAAAAGAAAAGAGTTTGCGGATCGTCTACGGCAAGGAGAATACATGACCTTGCCGGGAGTGTTTGATTTAATCTCTGCAAGAGTTGCCGACCGTATGGGGTTTCCGGGACTCTACATGACTGGGTACGGCGTGGTTGCTTCGAGTCTTGGGTTGCCTGATGCGGGCCTTGCGAGTTATACCGAGATGGTCAATTGTGTCGCGAAGATTGCGCAAGGAACCCTCACCCCACTGATTGCCGATGGAGACACGGGGTACGGCGGGTTGTTGAATGTCGAATATACGGTGCGAGGTTACGAGAGAGCAGGTGCGGTGGCAATACAACTGGAGGATCAGGAGTTTCCCAAGAAATGTGGTCATACGCCCGGACGCAGAGTTATTCCCATTGAGGATATGGTTGCCAAAATCAAGGTGGCTGTTGCAAGCAGGGAGTCCGACGATTTCCTGGTGATCGGCCGAACTGACGCTCGGTCTCAACTGGGTCTTGCCGAAGCGATTCGGCGCGGCCAGGCGATTGCCGAGGCGGGCGCAGATATTGTGTTTATTGAAGCCCCGGAGTCAATCGAGGAAATGACCCAAATCTGCCGCCAGATTGATCAGCCGTTGATGGCAAATATGGTAGAAGGTGGGAATACGCCGGTGTTGGCTGCCCAGCAATTACAGGAAATCGGTTACCAGATGGCCATATTCCCTGGTACTGCGTTTCTGGCTGCGGGTAGCGCTGTGGAATCGGTGTATACACACTTGAAGGAGACGGGAAGCAGTCCTGGGCTGAAAACCCCGCTCTATGATTTCACGCGGTTCAGTAAAATGATGGGATTCGATAAAGTATGGGCCTTTGAAAAGAAATGGTTTGAGCAGTAATTAAGTCCATATTGTTGCAATCGTTTTTCAGTGTATAGTGAGGGGAACCCGTTAATATGAAATGGCTAACTCGACACGGTTATCATCCCACCAGAAGTGATTGCCTGCGGTTAGTGTTAAATTTATAGATGCAAACACAGTTTAATGAGCCTGTTCGATGGGTATCCGCTAGTCGATCATGGGTCGGCGCGAAGCCGGTTGGACTCTGGCTTAAAAGGACTGCTCATCAGGTCCAAGGATCTGGATAAATGCCTAAGTTGCTGGAAGTTAAGAATCTGAAGACGCAGTTCTTCACCTCGGCCGGCGTTGTTAGAGCCGTGGACGACGTCTCTTATGACGTTGAAGAAGGAGAAACCCTGGCGGTTGTCGGTGAATCCGGCTGCGGTAAGTCAGTCAGTGCTATGTCCATTTTACGCTTGATCCCGTGGCCGCCGGGTAAGGTAGTTGGCGGAACCATCCACTTCATGGGCGAGGATTTGTTGACTGTCAGCGAAGATGAGATTCGCACCATTCGTGGCCGCAAAATCAGCATGGTTTTTCAAGAGCCGATGACCTCATTGAACCCGGTACTCTCCATTGGGCTGCAGTTGACTGAAACCATGCAGCATCATCTGGGTTTATCTTTAGAGGCTGCCAACAAACGGGCGGTTGAATTACTGGCGAGAGTCGGCATTGCCGACCCTGAACGGCGCCTCGATCAGTATCCCCACCACTTATCCGGTGGGATGCGGCAACGGGTGATGATCGCATTGGCGCTGAGTTGTGACCCAAAGTTGATTATTGCTGATGAGCCAACGACTGCATTGGATGTCACCATTCAAGCACAGATTCTCGAGTTGATGAAGGAGTTGACTAGAGAGCTCGGCGTGGCCCTGATTGTGATTACCCATAATCTGGGTATCGTTGCCCGTTATGCAGATCGGGTAAACGTAATGTATGCGGGAAAAATGATAGAGATGGGGCAAGCCAAGCAGATCTATCATGATCCGCTCCACCCCTACACCCTGGGATTATTGGCGTCGGTCCCACGCATGGATCAACCGCGAGGGGAGCGTCTGGTGCCCATTATCGGCCAGCCACCTGACCTGACTCGCCTGGATGATGGCTGCGCTTTTCGGGCGCGCTGCCGATTTGCGATTGACCGGTGTAGCAACGAGATTCCTTCCCTTCAGGAAACTGGAGATGGCCATTCCGTCGCCTGCTGGCGCGCTAATGAAATCCGGGATCTGAGGGCCGCATCATGACGTTGGCTACCGAAAGGCAACCCTCCAGTGAGGTCGGCGTTCAAGCCGCTGAACCTTCTTTTTTGGAGATTCGCGATCTAAAAATGTATTTTCCCGTCACTGAGGGTACCGTGCACCAAAAAGTGGTAGCCCACGTCAAAGCGGTTGATGGCATATCGTTCAGTATTGCACGAGGCGAGACCCTGGGCCTGGTGGGCGAATCCGGTTGCGGCAAGACCACCGTAGGGCGTTGTATTCTGCAGCTTGAACGCTCTACTGACGGTCAAATATTGTTTAAAGGGCGGGACCTTACGCAATTGGACCAGAAGGCGTTGGTGCCGGTTCGGGAAAAGATTCAGGTGATTTTTCAGGACCCGTATAGCTCGCTCAATCCACGAATGAAGATCGGTAGCATGCTGGCCGAGCCCATGCGTGTACACGGCATCATCAAGGACCCAAAACAACGTCAGGCCCGAGTCAACGAGTTGCTATCCGTCTGCGGTCTCGACCCGAAATTCTCTGATCGCTACCCCCACGAAATGAGTGGTGGCCAGCGGCAGCGGGTCGGTATAGCTCGTGCTTTAGCGCTTAACCCGGAATTTATTATCTGTGACGAGGCGGTGTCAGCGCTGGATGTATCAATCCAGGCCCAGGTCATTAACCTACTGGAGGATCTGCGCAGGCAGTTCAACCTGACCTATCTGTTCATTGCACATGACCTGAGCGTTGTACGGCATATTTCAGACCGAGTCGCAGTCATGTATCTTGGCAACCTGGTTGAGTTGGCCGGTGGCGATGAATTGTTTGATCGCCCAACGCATCCTTATACGCGCGCCCTCCTGGATGCGGTGCCTATCCCGGACCCTGAGGTGGAAAGTCACAGAGCGCATAAAGTGCTTCAAGGTGAGGTGCCGAGCCCTATGAACCCACCCAGCGGGTGTGTTTTTCACCCCCGCTGCCCCCTGGCGGTGGACAGTTGTAGAGTGTCAGTGCCACAGGGTCGTGAGATTTCACCTGGGCACTGGGTGGCGTGCAGCCAAGTTTAGTCTTTTGTTCTGGATAGCCATAACCCTATAAGGGTTTTCTAATGCGTATGAGGACGAAATAGGTGTTGACTGTAACGACCAATATTAACAACAATAATCCAATCGGCATGTTTTGATGCTGGTAAACATTTTGACGCTGTTAAACAAAAGCGAGGAGAGTAGGAAATGAAAAAAATTACTAGGAAATTTGTCATTTCTGTAGCGACAGGAGCGTTTCTGGCGGTCGGCCTGACGGCGACTGTGATGGCGGCGACACCGCAACCCGGGGGGACCTTGAGTTTTGTAGTGGCCAGTAAGATCCCATCGTATGACGGGCATCAGGAAACCACGTTCGGTATGGTGCATCCCATCAGACCGTTCTACAGCTTGTTGATTCGGGTAAACCCCGAAAATCCGGCCGACCCGGCCGACTTTAAGTGCGACCTGTGTGAAGGTGATGTGCCGGAAGCTACAGACGGCGGTACCAAGTACACGTTCAAGATCAGAAGTGGTATCACGTTTCATGATGGCACGCCATTGACGTCGGCGGACATTAAGGCCACCTATGACAAAATCATTTTTCCGCCCGAAGGCGTGCCGAGTTCGCGAAAGGCGTTTTTCAAAATGGTTGATTCTGTTGAAGCGCCCGATGCCAACACAGTGGTATTCAATCTGAAGTTCCCATCAGGCGCGTTCATTCCGGCTGTAGCAACACCATTCAATTTTGTCTACAGCAAGAAAGATCTGGACGCCCATGGCTATGATTGGCACAAAAAGAACATCAACGGCACCGGACCTTATATCTTTATAGAGGATATCCCAGGCCAACATGTACTAGGTAAGAAGAACCCGAATTATCACTTCGAAGGAAGACCGTACCTTGATGGGTTCAAGGCGATTTCTGCACCGAAGATGGCTGTTCGGATCAACGCTATCCGTGGCAATCAGGCATCCATTGAGTTTCGAGGATTTCCGCCCAAGGCAAGGGACGATATGGTCAACGCGCTGGGTGACAAGCTGACAGTCCAAGAAAGCGACTGGAACTGCGTGCTGATGTCGACGGTCAACACCAAGCGGCCTCCATTTGATGATATACGGGTACGCCAAGCACTGACCCTCGCGGTCGATCGTTATGCGGGCTCGAAGTATCTGTCGCAGATTGCGATCGTCAAGACGGTTGGTGGTCTGGTATTTCCAGGACACCCGCTCGCGGCTTCGCAAGAAGAATTGGAGCAGCTGATTGGGTATTCCCGTGATATCGAAGCCAGCCGAGCCAAGGCACGAGCTTTATTGAAAGAAGCTGGGGTCCCGGAAGGATTTAAGTTTGTGTTCAACAACCGCGGTGTCGACCAGCCGTACAAGGTGGTGGGTACCTGGCTGGTGGATCAATGGCGCAAGGTTGGCCTGGATCCACAGCAGACGGTCAAGCCGTCACCGCAGTTCTACGCCACTTTGCGCAAACAGTTTGATTTCGATGTCTCCATTGATTTTAACTGTCAGTCGGTGATCAACCCGATAGCGGACGTGTCGAAGTTCCTGTGCAGTGCCGGCAATAACTATTCGCAGTGTGAAAGTCAGGAAGTCGAAGATCTTTATAACACCCTGATGCGGGCGGAAACCCTTGATGAGCAACGCTCAATCATGCGCCAATATGAGAAGGCGGCATTAGACTTCGCTAGCGGCGCCATCACGCTGTGGTGGTACAAGATCAACCCACACCGCGAGTATGTGAAGGGCTGGAAGATCGCTCCGAGTCATTACCTGAACCAGCACCTAGATAATGTCTGGTGCACCGATGGTAAGTGTTCGTAAACGATGTTTTGGCTGGTTCAGTGACTACAGAAGTAGAACACTGTTAACGTAGTATTTTGAGTTGAAGCGCCCGCCTGTCGCCTATACGGCGGCAGGCGGTCTTCTTTTCTGGCAAGAGAATGCATCGATATATCACCAAGCGCCTGTTACTGATTATCCCGACCTTGCTCGGTGCGGCGATGATAATTTTCTTTATGCTCCGGCTGATCCCCGGTGATGTATGCGAAGTACGACTGGCAGGTACCGGTCTATTCGTGGATGAGGCTGAGATCGAATTGTGCCGAGAAAAATTAGGCCTCACCAAACCCGTTCTCGTCCAGTTCTACAATTTCGTTAGTGGTTACCTCACTTGGGATTTAGGCGAGTCGATGTGGACAGGCAAACCGATTACGCATGAGATTGCCATACGCTTTAAGTTGTCAATCCAGGTTGCGATCATGGCAACGCTGGTGGCTGTGCTCATCGCGATCCCACTGGGTGTTATCTCTGCCGTTAAGCAGGACACTTGGGTTGACTATGTCGTGCGCTCGTTCAGCATTGCAGGCATTGCTATGCCGTCATTCTGGCTTGGCATCCTGATTATTCTTGGTCTTTTAATAGGCAGCCAGAAGTTTTTTGGTGAACCATGGATGCCGCCCATTTACTATGTCTCGCCGTTTGAGGATTTCTGGCGCAACATGTCGCAGTTAATATGGCCTGCCGTCGCAACCGGCTATCGGTATTCGGCTGTCGTCACCCGAATGACCCGATCAGCTTTACTGGAAGTATTGCGAGAAGACTATATTCGTACCGCAAGGGCCAAGGGCATGATTGAGAAGATCATTATCAATCGGCACGCCCTTAAGAATTCCATGTTGCCTGTGCTGACCATTGTTGGAATCGAATTCGCATTTTTAATGGGCGGTCTCGTGGTTACCGAGCAGGTGTTTAATCTAAATGGCTTGGGAAGGTTGTTTGTCGAGTCAGTCGGCGCGCAGGACTTTAATCTTACCCAACAACTGGTCATGCTGGTCGTCTTAGTGGCTGTGTTTACCAATTTTCTGGTCGATCTTGTCTATGCCTGGCTTGATCCGCGAATTCGCTACGGCTGAACGAGGACCTTTCGTTGGCAATTGCGCAAACAGCGATCGAGAATATCGTCCCCGAGGAGACTCGAGATCCCTGGTATGTGCAGTTCTGGGGTTTAGTTCGTCGACAGCCGCTAGGAGCTGCCGGCGGGCTGGTTGTTTTGATCATGCTTTTTGCTACTATTTTTGCGGAGGTTCTATCGCCTTACGACCCCGAAATGATCTCTTTCGAACACATGCTAGTGGCGCCAAACGCCGATTTCTGGATGGGGACGGATGCATTCGGTCGTGACATCCTAACCCGCATTATCTACGGTGCCCGCACGGCGCTGTTTGTTGGATTCACTGCCGCTTTTGTAGGCTCCACTCTGGGTTTAATTCTCGGCGTAGCGAGTGCTTACTTTGGTGGCATCTTTGATCTGGTCGTTCAACGCCTGGTCGATATTTTGATGGCCTTTCCATTGATCGTTCTAGCGCTCGCGGTTGTAGCAACCTTGGGTGCAGGCACTCTCAACGTTGTCATTGCTATTACGATTCCGTTTATCCCGCAGTGTGCGAGAGTCGTTCGCTCGAGCGCCCTCGCCATTCGAGAGATACCGTATGTAGATGCAGCGCGGGCGCTGGGTTTTGGACACAGTCGGATCATCTTGCGACACATGGTGCCCAACGTGATGGCGCCGTACCTGATCATGTTGACCACGTTCGTAGGCCACGCCATTTTGCTAGAAGCGTCGTTGTCATATCTCGGGTTAGGCGTGCAGGAGCCTACGGCAGCATGGGGTCTGATGCTGCAAGGCGGTGCCGAAGAGTTCGCAGAAAGCGCCCCGTGGGTCCCAATTTTCCCAGGCCTCGCGATCACGCTTGCGGTATTCGGGTTCAATTTGTTTGGTGACGCACTGCGTGATCTTCTCGATCCTCGACTGCGCGCACGATAACAAAAAAAAATCTGCGAAGATTCGGCTTCCGCCAGTGGTTTGGCTTGGATTAGCCAGCTCACACCGGCTGGTTACGCCAATCTAGCAGGTGGTTCTATGTCTGTAAGCGCGAGAGTTTTGTAGTATGAAACTGGCTATTCTTGATGATTATCTAAGCGTCGCGCTGAAAGTAGTGGATTGGTCCGCTGTTGAGCGACACGCGAAGATCAGTGTTTTTACTGAGCACCTGGGCGACGAGGATCAGGCAGCTCAAGCGCTTACCGATTTTGACATTGTGATCGTCATGCGCGAGCGCACCGGGTTTCCGGACTCCTTACTGACAAGGTTACCCAAACTCCGTTTGCTGGTGACGACCGGATTACGCAACCAAGCGATCGCTATGGAAACCGCGCGCGACTGTGGTATCGATGTTTGTGGCACTAACCTATTGGGGTATCCGGCTTCTGAGCATACCTGGGCGTTGATCCTGGCGCTGGTCAGGAAGATACCGCTTGAGAACCGTTCGATGCATGAGGGCGGGTGGCAAAAGGGTTTTGCGGGCGGCTTGCGTGGCAAAACCTTGGGGTTACTGGGGCTTGGCAAACTGGGGAGTCAGGTTGCCAAAGTGGGACAGGCCTTTGGTATGGAGACCATCTCCTGGAGCCAGAACTTAACTGACGCCCGAGCGCAGGAGTGCGGTGTCGCCAGGGTAGGCAAAGATGAATTACTCTGCCTTTCAGACATTGTTACGATCCACCTCGTGATGAGCGACCGCACCCGTGGGCTGATCGGTGCTCGAGAACTGAATTTGATGAAATCCAGCGCTTATCTAGTCAATACGTCCCGCGCGCCAATCGTCGATGAGACCGCCCTCGTAGATGCCCTCCAACGCGAGCTTATTCGTGGAGCCGGTATAGACGTATTCAGTATTGAGCCCTTACCGGTTGAACACTCACTTCGCGGGCTCGACAATGCGGTATTGACCGGTCACACTGGTTATGTCACTGAAGAGAACTTCACACTGGGATACCGAGAGGCAGTCGAAGACGTTCTCGCCTGGATTTCTGGCGGCCCGATCCGGTTACTTAATTAAGCGTTACAGAGCGTTGATTGGGGGTTTGACTCAGGGGCCTGCTGTTCCCCATGTGACGCCCCGATGATTGATCAAATGGGTAAAAGCCAAGTGATCGATCGCCACTTTGTCATTTCGGTGTTAACGAGGCAGAGGCCCGGGTGGGATCGGGTGGGGCGTCTGGTGCCGCGTCTGGATCACCAGTCCACCGCTCCATAGCATTATCGATGATCTCACAGGTCGGCGCGCCAAGTGGCCCAATTTCACGGGCTCGAAGGTAAATTATTGATAACGTCGCCGCTGTCAGCTGAACCTGGTCACGCCTACGCCTCGCATCACGATGACGCTGTTTAAGCGAGATCGCCGATCTTGGGCCAGTTCTTATCTTGGGTGTAGCGGGTAAAAATGTCCCCAGATACTCAGCGACCATAGCCGCGCAGGCCTTAAGATGGGCAGATCGATAGGCCACCTCGTCTGAACGAATGATGGTTAACGCATCCTTTTTCAGGCGTTTCGATTTTCTTTCGTTTCCGAATAGATTAAACATGGCGCCAATCGGTCCTAACTCAGCGTCATCATGACGTTGTCCTCGAAAGGCTGACGAGCGGTGAGTCTTTGGTACCAGCGCTCAAGATTGGGCAGGCTGGCTCGCTGAATATCCAGATTAAACCACCTAAAGGCCATTACACCCACGGGGATATCACCAAAGCTGAAGCAGTTTCCGGTCACATACTTGTGCCCAGATAAATGGTCATCCAGTATGCGTAGCGCCGCCTCGGTTTTGTTCCGAGCTGTCGAAATGGCTTCAAGATCCTGGTTCTTTGGACTAGTTCTGATCAGATTCCAGAAAAGAGGGCGAATCGCTGGAGCCAGAATGGTCTGTTGCCAGTCCATCCATTGCTGAGCCAGGGCAATCGACCATACATCCCCTGGTAACAGGCCATGTGGATCACGACTTTCACATAGGTAGCGCACAATCGCGTTAGATTCCCAAAGGACTCTCCCGCTATCGATCAAAGTCGGAATAGTTCCATTGGGATTCATCGCAAGGTATTTGGCACTCAGGTTATGTCCAAATTCCCCACCGATGTCTTCACGTTCATAAGACAGGTGAAGTTCGTCACATGCCCACAATACCTTTTGTACGTTTGACGAATTCCTTCGGCCCAACACGTTCAACATGAAATACTCACCTTTGGTTTCTGGCCGCTATTATGGCTGCAGTCTCATGGGGTCGCGAACACTCCGATGCCGCGTCGCTGTTTGAGCTTAGCATGCTGACTTTTTGGAAAATCATCCACGAGTGGGCTCGCCTGTAGGCGGTGTTGGCAACAAAAGGATCAGTAGATAAGCAATCAACACCATCGCTGCAAGGAGGTAGAACACGCTGGCCAGCCCGTAGGAATCGGCAATCAAGCCCCCGATTGGCATGGCTACGACTGTCATGATCGCTTGGGTACCAAAAAGAATGCTAGTCGTCGTTCCAAAATAGGTGGGCGGCGACAGATCCATCATCCAACTGTGTACCACCGGGCGTACGGAAAAAAGGAAGCATCCCGCGAGAGTTACTACCGAAGTCACCACGAAGGTGTTGGGAAAAGGCGTGATCAGGGCTAACAGTACCGCACTGCCAGCAAGCCCCCACAGGATCACTGGCCGCCTACCGACCTGGTCTGACCATATGCCGGCGACCGGGCCCGAAACCAATCCACCGATCTGCAGCGCCATCATCACCATACCCATCCAGATCGCGCCGGTCTTCAGTTCGTTAATCAGATAAAGCGGTAGGAACAGATACAGGCCATTCTGGGCAATATTACGACAACCGGACGCGACCGCGAGACCGGTAATGGCGCGGTTGCGCAACAACGCCTTGAGGTCATTAATAATGTGGACAAAAGATTTTGACTTTTGAGAATCGGGCTGCGCGCGCCCTTCTTTGGAGAGCAAAGTGAACCCAATCAGAAGGACGATGAGCAATACAGGAAATGTTGCAGCTACGGAGGCCTGTTGCCATGAGTAAGAGGCTAACAGGACGCCCGCGGCAATAGGTGCCAGTGTGTCGCCTAGGTTGGCACCCAGTGCATGTATTGCGAGGGCTCGCCCCCGGTGCCTTGGGTAATGTTCTGAAAGATAGGCAATCGCCGGCGGGTGCCACAAATTGTTAGACATTCCCAGGAGAATCACCAGCCCAAGAAATACCAGAAGGTGATGGGTCCACCCAAAAGCCAAAAGGGCTAATCCGCCAATCAGTAAAGACATAATTTGGAAAAGCACACGTCGACCGGTAATGTCGACAAGCAATCCGCTGCCCAAGTTGGCCACCCACGAACTGATATGAAAAACAGACACCAACAACCCGGTGTCGGTATACGAGAGCCCTAGATCAGGCCCTATGAAGGGTATCAGCAGGTAGAAAAATGCTGCAATCCAGTGGATCGCACTGTGGCCAAGGCCCACAATGAAGGCGGGCCCTTGTTCGACCCAACCAATTGGGTTGTTGGGCGCGGTTTTGCTCACATCGTGGGGAGGTAGCATTCGCACATTTGGGAGTGGTGCACCATAATAGTATCGGGCGACCCCGTTAAATGGAAAAAAGAAACCGGGCCACGGTTGAGGAAACAACAATGGAACCTAATGCTATCAGATGCTGGGTCGACGAGTGCGTTGGCTACGCGCCTGCCGACTGCCTAGGTGTCACGACATGACTCAAGAAAGAGACGGTCTACCGCTTGCCCGATTTACGGTGTTGGATTTAACCCGGGTCCGCTCCGGGCCCACCGCGGTGCGCCAACTGGCGGACTGGGGGGCAAACGTGATCAAGATTGAATCACCCGAACATATGGATGTCGAGAGCGGCATGGGCGGCGCTCGCCACGGGCCTGATTTTCAAAACATCCACCGCAATAAGCGCAGCATGACTTTGAACCTGAAAGATCCTAAAGGACATGAAATCTTTATGCGTTTGGCCGAATCGGCAGACGTGGTGGTAGAGAACTTCCGTCCTGAAGTGAAAAAACGTCTTGCAGTGAACTATGAAGCACTTGATGCGCGTAATCCTCGTATCATCCTTGCCAGCATTTCTGGTTTTGGTCAGAGCGGTCCATACGCCAACCGGCCAGGGTTTGATCAAGTTGCTCAGGGAATGGGCGGGCTGATGTCCATTACCGGTTTGCCGGGCCAGGGGCCGGTACGGGTCGGTGTGCCTATAGCAGACCTCGCTGCAGGGATGTATGCAGCGATCGGTATCCTAATTGCGCTATTGCAGCGCGATGAAACTGGAAAAGGTCAGTGGGTGCACACCTCACTGTTGCAAGCGCAGATTGCTATGCTTGATTTTCAAGCAGCGCGTTGGCTCATTGGCAACGAGGTTCCCTCACAGGCGGGAAATAACCACCCGACCAGCACGCCGACCGGAGTATTCAAGACTGCCGATGGGTTTATCAATGTCGCCTGTTCCGGAGAACTCATGTGGAAGCGTTTGTGCACGGTGATTAAGGCTGATGGCCTGATAGATATCCCTGCCTATCGCGACGAAGCGTCTCGACTTCAGAATAGGGAGCAATTGAACGATACGCTCAATTCCTATCTGGGAAAACGAAACAGCAATGAATGGATCGAGGAGATGAATCAGGCTGGAGTTCCTTGTGGTCCGATCTACACCATCGATGAAGTGTTTTCAGACCCCCAGGTTCAGGATCTGGATATGGCGGCCAATGTGTCCCATCCGCAACTCGGTCAATTGGACCTGGTAAGAAACGCGGTGAGCATGCCCGGAGTACCCGATGTTGCGTATACCGCTACACCGGAGCGGGGACAGCACACTGAGGCGGTATTGATTGAATCAGGTCTTAGCCGAGAGGAGATCGCCGCACTAAGAAAAGACGGCGTCATTTGATTCGTTAATCGTTTGTTGGTCAGCAACCCTTAAAACGTGGTTTTCGTTTCTCACTGAATGCCTGGCGACCTTCCCGGTAGTCATCACTGTCGAAACAACGAGCCGTCAGCCTCTCGATTTCGGCCAGATTACGATCCTCTGGGTCCTTCAGAGCTTCCGCGACCGTTCGGTTCGCTGAATGAATCGTCAGCGGTGCATTAGCGGCAATCCTGGCAGCATATTCAGTGACATAACTTTCAAGTTCAGCGACGGGCACCACCCGGTTAATCAGGCCCATCTGTATGGCTTCATTTGAGTTAAACCGATTTCCCGTATATAAAAGCTCTCGTGCAAAAGAAGGGCCAATCAGTTGCACCAGGGGGTATATATCTTCCCACCGGTAAGCCAACCCGAGCTTGGCCGCGGGGATACCGAACACGGCATTGTCCGCGGCGATCCGAATATCACAGTGGATAGCGACACTTGCGCCACCGCCAATACAATACCCTTGGATCACTGCGATCGAAGGTTTTACGAGCTCATCCAGCGCGCCGACGGCTGCCTTAACGGTCAAGTTGTATTCGTCGGTCGTACTTGCGGATGATCGTTTTTCCCCAAACTGAGAAATATCAGCACCTGAAGAGAATGCTTGATCACCCTGGCCTTTGAGAATCACTACGCGGACGTCGTCATCGTCGGAAAACTGTTCCGTGATGCGTGGGATCGCCTCCCACATTTCAAAGGAGATCGCGTTCTTTTTTTCGGGTTGATTAAGGACGATCCAGCCGATGCCATTGGACTTACTTACCCTGATCTTGTCTGTTAACTGGGTCATGTCATTCTCTAAGGAAGGGTAATGATGCGCGGTCGGTTTTAGAACGGAAAAACGACCAGAAAATCAGCGCTCCGAACAGTCGCGAAACTGCCATTTATATGATAGACAAACTGATTATCACGGATTAAACGACGTAAAGGCAACGGCCACGATTAAATACAAGCCGCCAGCGGGTGCGCCCCTTATGGTCCGCTTGCCACCAGGATGACTCCCGGGACAATGAGAAGCAATGCCAGCCCAATTCGAAGTGTCAGTGTTTCCCGGCGGAAAACGAACAAGCCTAAAAGCAAAGTGAAAACCGGAGATAAAGCAACGATTGGAATAATTTTGACCACATCTCCCATGTTCAACGCTGTATTTA